>Ga0075154_10000249_pt1 | contig 48198 bp, 23 predicted proteins | sample JI71714BDNA_FD_70965 | JGI IMG/M metagenome (GOLD analysis project Ga0075154, IMG submission 70965) | Wastewater effluent complex algal communities from Wisconsin, to seasonally profile nutrient transformation and Carbon sequestration -... | ecosystem: Engineered > WWTP > Effluent > Algae... | reverse complement strand
TCAAGAGGGGAAGATGCGACTTTATTTTTGTTTTTATTTTAAGGCATTGCTAAAATCAGACTCGAATTAACTGAGAAATGTGATTTCTCAAAATGCTGCACTGCTAGATCTGTGCCGCATTTGACGCCAGTCAAATCTCATTGTGAACCTCAAAAACAAATCAATAGCAAATTGTATTAAAAAACAATAGCCACTGCCGAATCGAGCTACAATTAAAAACCTCCGTGAAACTCTGTGAAACTTCATTTCTTTTGCCACCAATTCGTTAATAGCATCGAAGATAATGCACAAATATTGGCGAATGCCTCCCTCAAAAAATCGCTCATAGCTACTCAAAAGCCATACTGCCAGCTCTCATTATTCACTGTTCATTATTCACTATTCATTGCCTATCTGATACACATACTTCCTCCCATCTTCCACATCATGCTTCCTGAAGATCAGGTCCACATCGTGCCGGCCACTGTAAAGTCTATTGATTTCTTTGATCAGTGTGGACCTCTTGAATCTTTGTGATTCCGCAGGGATGATGTCAATGATTTCCAGAATGGTATCCAATTCATCTACAGAAAGGATCTTACCTTTTTCAAAGATTAAGGCCTCAAGGTATTTGTTGTTCCATGGCATAGTTTCGTCAGATAAAATAGCTGCTTCACTACTATTTTTTGTACGTTTTCGATAGATCAAATAGGCTCCAATTGTTACAGGAATTAGAGAGAGCAGCATAATAAGTGAGTAACTATTTCCATTTGTTGTCTTGACGATTTCAAAAAACTGTATTTGATCTTTTGCAGAGAGGTCGTAACGATGATCCATATCGTTTTTGAAATAGGTGACACTATCTCCAAAGATTCTGAACATTCCTTTGCCATTGCTTTGATATGCTCTGAAGGGTGTTTGCATCGATTCATAATGCTGACCGGTGATCTTATCTATCAATGTTAACTTGTCTCCATAGATGACATAGTAGTTTTCAAAATCAATGGTATACCAATGCAGTATAAAGGTCTGAGCATAGTCAAGTTTGAAACCATCCGGCCTTTCTTTTATGTATTGACTATTTATGTTAATTTCGATGGATTTTTTATTATTGAAAGCAATTATTCCTTCAGGTGACAGCCAGCCAAAAAGGGTCTCTAAGTTTTCGGTGAAGGGCAATAATTCCCATTCGCCGAGGTCTTCCTGAAATACGATCAACATGCTATGTGCACGCCAAAATCCATATCCGCCAAAGGAATATATCTTCCCTTTATGCACAAAGGCTTTGTTGCCATAATTAAATCCTCTGTTGGCTCCTTTGCATATGTTGTGCCAGGTATTATTGCGCCATTTATAGACACTCATGGCGCCGTTGGGCAATAAATATTTATCATTTCCGACTTCGAGGATGTCGAGTCTTTCTATTTTCAGTCCGGTTGTATTAGTTGAATCCAGGACTTTAATGGATTCGTTGAAAAGCATCCTTAACTCTGCCGAATCGGTTAACTCACCATCATCACGATAGACTACTTGGGAATATGCCTGGGTGTGGGCTACGCAAATAAATAGTAGGAGAATTAGATGTTTCAAATTAGTGATTTTATTTAAAGCTAAAGTTATCTTTAAATGATCGAATTTAAGTAGTTTATTTTATTTAATTCAATTTAATTATGGTATTAAATAAAAACAATAGGAAGTTGAATAATAAGCCCGAATTAAAACTCCGGGCTATTGAACGAGATTAAGAAATACTTGAGATTTGATCGATCAGAATAAAAATCAATTCAAGCCCTGCAAGGGCGACATACTCCAGCGAGGTGCGCAGCGCCTCGCAAATATTCCTTCCTAAAGCCGCCGCATTTGACGCCAGTCAAACCCCTTTGTGACCTCAAAAAAATTTCAATAGCAAATGGCCTTAGAAAACAATAGCCATTGCCGAATCGAGCTACAATTAAAAACCTCTGTGAAACTCTGTGAAACCTCATCCCTCCCACGCATCGGCAAACAATGGATTTCTTAATGTTCTCTGCTCTTCTTAAATAAAAACACCCCCCGCTTTGCGTACCCCTCAAGAGGGGAAGATGCTACTATGTTTTTGTTCTTATTTTAAGGGGTTGCTAGAATTAAAATTAAAAACCTCCGTGAAACTTTGTGAAATGTCTTCCTTTCAAAAATAGCTCAAAGCTACTCAAAAGCCTTACTGCCAGCTCTTATTATTCATTGTTCATTGTTCACTATTCATTATCCTCTATTCATTGCCTATCTGATACACATATTTCCTCCCATCTTCCACGTCTTGTTTCCGGAAGATCAAGTCCACATCGTAACGAGCGCAATAAAGCCTATTGATTTCTTTGATAAGATTGGACCTTTTAAATCGCTGTGTTTCGGCAGGGATGACATCGATGATTTCCAGAATGGTGTCCAATTCATCTACAGAAAGTATGTTACCTTGTTGCAAGAGTAGTGCTTCCAGGTATTTATTGTCCCAGGAGTGAGGCTCGTCTTTAGAAGTTATTAACTCACTTTTCTTCCGCTTCCTTTTTCTGTATATGATCATGGGCACAATGGTGGACATCAATGCGAGCGACACGAAGAATATGACATAGAATTGTTTGTCGCTATTCTGTTCTTTTTTATTAAAAAACTGTAATTCATCTTTTACACTAAGATCGAATCGATGATCCATATCACCTTTAAAATAGGTAACACTATCTCCGAATATTCTAAACATACCCTTACCATTTTTTACATAATGCCTAAAGGCTACTACATCAGATTCGTAGATTTGGCCGGTGGACTTTTCGATCAGCCATGCTTTAGTTATATAAATTAAATAGTAGTTTTTAAAATCATACTCATACCAATGTAAGGGTTCCAGGATAGGAAAATCGTTTCTGAGGCCCTCCGGACTTTCTCTTATGTTTTGGTCATCTATGTTAATTTCGATAGAACTATCAGCATTGAAAGCAAAAAGCCCTGTCGGTGTCTGCCATCCATACATGAAGTCAAGTTCACCTGTGAAAGGCAGTAGTTCCCATTCTCCAAGGTCTTCCTGAAATACGATCAACATGCCGTGTCCGCGCCAGAAACCATATCCACCCCAACAATAAATCTTCCCTTTGTGTACAAATGCTTTGTTACCATAATTAAATCCCCGATTAGCTCCTTTGCATATGTTGTGCCAGGTATTATTGCGCCATTTATAGACACTCATGGCGCCGTTGGGCAATAGGTATTTATCGTTTCCGACTTCGAGGATGTCGAGTCTTTCTATGTGCAATCCAGTTCTATTGGTCGAATCAAGGACTTTGATGGATTCGTCATAAAGCAGTCGCAATTCGGCCGAGTCAGTGAGTGCGCCATCATCTCTATAGACTACCTGAGATTGTGCCACGTTGATAGAAATCGTAAGGAAGACAAGAAGTAGTAAATATTTCAAATAAAGGTGTTTTAGAAATCTAAAGTTATCATAAAACATAAGGATTTGAAAAATAATAATATTACGCCAAAAATCTTGAATTGTACTTATCAAAAAAAGGAATCATCTGCACAAAAACAGGTATTTTATGCTGTTAAGATCTATGGGAAATAGTGAAAATGAGTAAAAAGGTTAAATATTCTGATAAGAATGCCTTTTTCATAAATATTGCATATACAGTAAGTTACGATTAATCCTTGGTTGAAAAGTCAGTTTATTTCAGTTTAAACCAGTTTATTACAGGTTGATTGGATATAAGTATGCATTATTGTGACATCGAAAGGAACAGAAAAAAGAAACTTTCTAAATGAAGGGTTTAAGAAAAGAAAATTGGTTCCAGAGAAATGGAAGGAGAAAAGATCACAAAGATAAACCCCCAATTTTTTTATATAAAATTAAGCACATTCTAAAATTAAATTAAATGCAAAAATTATTAACAATATTCGTGACTGTATTATGTCTTATTATTACAACAAAAGCAATTTCACAAGAGTCAGCTACAGACCTTAAATACAGAAGAAGCTCATTATCTATGATTATTATTGAAAACAAAAACTTACCTAACAAAGACGCTGTATTAAGTTCGTGGACTAACTACCCGTTCCCTGATAAGTATAATAAACATGTTACTAATCTTAAATCTATTAATATTGATAATATAAAATTGTCAGAACAAGAAATAGAAGCTGCAAATCTAAAAAAAGAAAAATTGAACAATGGGCTTCAAGCCGGAAAAACATTAAACAACGCTACATCTAATAAATTGTCGAGTTCAGCCAACTCTGTTGCCGGTAAATTGCCAATGGAAAAAACTGAGTATCAAATGATGATTGACAAGGTCATTACAAGTGAAAAACTTGCAAATAAGTTAGTAGCAAGTTGGTTTAATAGAAGTCCTGATGGAAAGTTTAATATGAAGCTTATTCAAGAACGTGGATTTTATAACGCTTCTGAAATGGAAGCCGGTATTGCGAAAGGACAAGCAAAAGGACTTGCTTCACTAGGAGATGCAGGAGAAGAATTGCTCAGAAATACATTTGTAACATTCACGAAATTAGATTTTATAGAAAATGAGCCGGCAGCGTTGAAGGCTCGAGATGCTGCTAAAAAGGAAATACAGGAATCCATGACCAACAGTCCTAAGCTCTTAGTTGACAAAGCTCTTAAGGGGGCTGATAATGCATATGACAAAGCGAAGGAAGGATATTCTTTATGGTCTAAGACATGGCTTTACCAATTGAAATGGAATGATTCTATTGCTGCGATTTTCTACAATGACCTATGGTCTAATCCTAAGGCTTTTGATAATTCTAATTTATTTAGTTTAGAATTTGTTGGAGTTCAATACAATCAAAGTCTAGTTACTTTTAAAATTGGCGAAAAGAGAACACAAGAGCAGATTATTGATTTAGCCCTAGTCAGAAATGTTGACAATGCTTTTGCTGAATTGCAAAAAGAAAATGAGGTTTTTAGGCCTAAAGTTCCTGTGCTTAGTGCCGATCCAATTACCGCTCAAATAGGAATGAAAGAAGGTTTAGAAGGTGGTGAACAGTTTGATGTATTGGAAATGGTTCTTAACCAAAAGACCGGAAGAACTGAGTATAAAGTAGTCGGTAGCGCAACTGTTGACAAGAAAATTGTATGGGACAATAGATACAACGCAGGTGATAAATCAGAAGTAGTATTGGATAAGAATGGAGCGCCTATTACTGCTACACTATTTAAAGGAGGAAAAAATATACAGCCGGGTATGCTCTTAAAGCAAAAGAGATAAGATCAATTTTCAATTAATACATTAATTCATGAAATCAATAAATTTAATATTATTCTCAATTGCGTTTTTCTCTTTTCTAGACTACGGAATTGCTCAATCCAAAAAGAAAGCTGATAAGGAAACAGCAATTTGGCGATATGAATTAGAACCTGCTGGTACCGGAATACAGGGCTCTTATCAGATAAAAGTATGGTCTTATTCAAAGAAAGCTGAAACAGCTATCGAGCAAGCAAAAAAGAATGCAGTGCATGGTATTATTTTTAAAGGATTTCCAAGTAAGGAAAGGTTGAGCGGTCAGAAAGCATTAGCTCAAAACCCAAATTTGGAGGAAGTAAAAAGTGAATTCTTTAAAGAGTTTTTTCAAGATGGTGGTAAATATTTGAAGTTTGTTACACTTGTCAATAATGGCGCTATTGCTTCAGAAGATAGAATCAAAATTGGTAAGGAATACAAAATTGGTGTTATCGTTTCTGTCAATGTAGCGGCACTTAGAAAGGATCTTGAAGATGCAGGTATAATTAAATCATTGAGTAATGGTTTTTAGTAAATAACACAAGTTTCGGCAGTTAAGTAACCAAGGTAGATGGTTGATGTTAGATGTTAGATGGAGTTTAGTCAATTGATTCATATTTTTTCATTAGTAGGTTTAATAGAAAAAATATCCTTGTAATTGATGGAAAGCCATCTAAAATCTACCTTCTAACATTTTATTAAAATTTAAATTTCTTCTTAAAAAAGGAAAATTTGACTACCGAAACTTGAGTAAATAACCTCATTTATGAGATACAGAATATTAAGCATTTTCTTAATTGGATGCGCCATCCTTATTTCTTGTAAACCACAGAAAGAAATTTCGAGTGACTATACTTTTAGAACTGAATGTCTTAGCTTAGATTTGGATGGCTCTCAAACTTTAAAAGCATGGGGAACAGGAATTAATAGGTCGGAAGCGATTGAGCAAGCAAAAAAAAATGCGGTTCGCGATGTTATTTTTAAAGGTGTTTATGATGGAAAGCAGGATTGTCAGATAAAACCTGTTATTACTGAAGTTAATGCTCAATTAAAACATGAGGAATACTTCATTAAATTCTTTTCAAAGAAGGGTGATTACAAGGATTTTATTAAAGTAATTGATGATAAAAGTAATCAAAAATCTGACCGAAATGCTGATGAAAATAGACAAAGAGTTTCCTATGGAATTGTCCTGCGTATCCTACGTTCCGAACTCCAACAAAAACTAAAAGAAGACGGGATTTTAAATAAATAAATTTAGACCTATTAAATGAAAAAAATAGTATTAACTCTTTGCATCTTATTACACGCTCTTATTTCTTTTTCTCAAGCTAAAAAACCAACAATTATGGTTGTACCAAGTGATGTTTGGTGTAATGATAATGGATATATGATGGAGTTTGACAATCAAGGTAAAAAAGTCAAGGTGCCCGACTACAAAAGGGCATTACAAGAAAATGCGGATTTATTGTTGGTTATAAGCAAAATCAATGAAATGATGGCTGAAAGAGGGTTCCCCCTTAAAAACCTCGAATCCTCATTAAAAACCCTGGAAAATGAATCTGCTGAAGATGCATTGCTGTCAAGTAAAGATGGTGGTGATATAAATGAGGGCCCAATTGATAAATTAAAAAAAGTTACTAAGGCAGATATTTGGATCCAAATGACATGGACAGTGAATACCGTTGGGCCTAAAAAATCCATCACGATAAATTTGCAAGGTTTGGATGCTTATTCTGACAAACAAATCGCAGGAGCATCCGGCACAGGACAACCGTCCTTTACAGCTGAAATGCCAGTTTTGTTAGAAGAAGCGGTATTGGCGCACGTTGATAATTTTAATGTTCAGTTACAAAGTCATTTTGATGATATGTTTGCTAATGGACGCGAAATTGTTTTAAGAATTAAAACATGGAGTTCATGGGATTCTGATTTGGAAAGCGAAGATTTTGGGGACGATGAACTTAGCGCCCTTATTGAAAAATGGGTATCCCAAAATACAGTGTCGGGTAGATTTAGTACTTCAAATGTCACTGAAAATATGATGCTGTTCGAACAAGTCCGTATTCCTCTATTTGATGAATCTGGTAAAGCTTTAGATGCTAGAAAATGGGCGAATGGTTTAAGAAAAAATTTAAAAGATACCTATCAGATCGAATCAAAATTAATGATGAAAGGATTGGGTCAGGCTCAATTGGTATTGGGCAGTAAATAATATTGAATTAAGAATTATCATGATTAAAAGCATTATACTTATTGGAATTTTCATCTTTAACGGCCTTCATCTATTCGCACAAAATAGTCAGGGAAAGCTAGATGATGCAGCGCGAATTGTTTTAACCTCAGTTGTTTCTGATCAAATTGAAGGCCTTACGCCTTCTGCGCAATCAAATTTACTTAGCAAGTTAAACCAAATCACAACCAAATGCGGCATGGGTGGCAGTTCTCTCGACCAAAGATTTATTATTACTGCCAATGTTGTAGTCTTAACTAAAGATATTACCCCTACCGCTCCTCCTATGCATGCCTATACTTTGGATGTGGGATTATATATTGGCGATGGTATAGACGGAACGCTTTTTTCAAGTACATCGGTCTCGTTAAAAGGGGTTGGAGAGACAGAAACAAAAGCATATATGGCAGCTTTGAAAAACTTAAAAACTTCAGATCCTCGTTATCAAACATTTTTGGAAGAAGGGAAGAACAAAATAGTAGCTTATTATAATTCTAAATGTGACTTTATACTTCAAACGGCTGAGACCAATGCGAATCAAAAGAAATTTGAAGAGGCATTAGCTATTTTGTCTACTATTCCGGAGGTATGTAAAGAATGTTTCGATAAAGCACAGGAAAAATCTAAAGATGTATTCAAGAGATACATTGATAATAAATGTGCTGAAGATCTCACTAAAGCCAATGCAGCTTGGGCAACTTTTAATGACTCGACTGCGATTAGTTATTTATCTCAAATATTTCCTGATGCAAAGTGCTACAATGATGCTTTAAGTTTAATAAAACAAATAAAAGATCACAAATGTGCGGTATCAATGGGCAAGGCCAAGGGTGCCTGGGCAACTATGGATGCTCAATTGACAGCACAATATCTGTCAGAAGTCTCGGCGGATTCAAAATGTGCTCCTGAGGCAAAGCAATTGGCTTCAAATATTTCTTCAAAATTGAAGGCGGACGCTAAAGCAAAATGGGAAATGGCTTATGAAAAATACAATAGAAATCAGGTATTAAAAGAGGATGGCGTTTATCATCAGTTTTCAATTAACAACAGAAATATGACTATGTCAGAAAAGAATGCGGACAATCAAAGAGGACTTGATAATAGAAATATGTCAATATCAGAGAAGAATGCTGACAATCAGAGAGGATTAGATAACAGGAATATGGCTTATAAAGAAAAACATGGCTATGATTTAGAAAAGGCAAAAATCAATGCCAGTAGGGATGTCGGGGTTGCCTGGGGCAAAAATCAACCAAAAAGTGTAACACACAATTACGTTGGGTGGTGGTAATAACATGATTGTTTTGTTCCACATATCTAAGGCAATCTTGTCAACAAGGTTCATGTCATCACTTAGATTCATCAAATTTGCCAAATTAATCAAAATCGAAACACATCAATTATGAAGATTATATCGACACTTGCCGTAACAATATTCTTTTTTTCAATAGGGATATTAGGTTGTGGAAATAATGATCAAAACTCAAATAAGCCTTCCAAAACGGTCAATACTGTTTCTTCAAATAGTCAAGAAATAGGAGAAGAGCCGGAACTTTGCAGGTGTCTATCAGAGCCAGTTAATACAGAATGGTATTTGAAAACAGAAGATGCTTGCCGTGATATAATAAGTAAGGAGCTAGGAGTTGATAATTGGGAAAAAATAAATTTTTCTCAAAGACCTGATATGAATAGAAAATGGGATCTATTAAAGGAGAGATGCCTGGGGAGTAAAAAACCTGTGAAAACCGGCAGCAAACTTATCGATGATAATTCGGAACTAACCCCTGAAATTGGCAAATCCTATGGATACATTTGGGAGTCCATCAATAAGGAAGCTCAAGTTTATTCTATAATAATATTTGAAGGATTAATATTTCATCAATCAGTTTATAATATGAATGGAGGATCTAATCTGGATGATTTTATTTTAGTGGGGGAAGTTTCAGGAAAATGGAGAGCAATTGATTCTAGATATGCACAAGGCAAATCTGATGAGAAAAATATATCCATGGATTGGGTCTTTGATGAGGATTATTCGACGCTAACCAACAATAAAGGTAAGATTTTTAAGAGAGTTAGTCTCGAATAGGTAAAATTACATAAGTTATTACATTTATCAACATAGGCGTTTCGGTATAATAAACTTATGTGCCCTACGTTCCTACATGTTTCAATCAACTTTAAAAAGCAGTATGATTGAGCCTGGGGCACAATTCCTAGCATACTTATCCTTCAATCCGTTGACACAAGTCAACGGCAAACTATGAGTTTGAATTTTTTTAAATTAACATGTAGGCACATAGGCGTGCGTGTATAATAAACTTATGTGCCGTATGTTCCTACACGTTTCAATTAACTTTAAAAAAGAAGTATTAATGAGCGTGGGACTGAAGTCCTATCCTGTTTTATCCTTCGATCCGTTGACACAATTCATCGGCAAACTATTGTTGCTTTCCAATTATAGATACAGCCCGATCGGAGTAGTATTTGATGCCAGTCAAATCCCTTTGTGCTCTCAAAAATTCAACACTAGCAAAGAAATCTAAAAAACCAAAGCAACTCTCATCTTGAAATAAAATTGAAAACCTTCCCTCCTACGTGTTAGCAAACAAAGAATTTCTAAATGAACTCTGCCCTCCTTGCAAAAAACACCCCCCGCTTTGCGTACCCCTCAAGAGGGGAAGATGCGACTTTATTTTTGTTTTTATTTTAAGGCATTGCTAAAATCAGACTCGAATTACAGGAGAAATGTGTTTTCCTAAAATGCTACTCTGTTAAATCTGTGCCGCATTTGACACCAGTCAAATCTCTCTGAGCCCCTCAAAAACACTTCAAATAGCAAATTGCATTCAAAAACTAGAGCCACTGCCGAATCAAGCTACAATTAAAAACCTCTGTGAATCTCCGTGTTAAAACTCATTCTCTTATCCCAAGACGGCGTTAACAGCTTCGAAGATAATGCACAAATATTGTATACTGACTCCCTCAAAAAATCGCCCATAGCTACTCAAAACCCCCTCTGCCAGCTCTTATTATTCACTGTTCATTATTCACTATTCATTGCCAATCTCATACACGTACCTCCTCCCATCTCCAGTATCCTTCCTCCTGATGATCAGATCCTTGTTCAATCTGTAGCGATATATCCGGTTGATGTCTTTGATCAGCGCATGGCGCTTGAATCTTTGGCTTTCCTGTGGGGTCAGTTCGGAGATCCCGAAGATGGCGTCGATCTCTTCCATGTTCAATGTGCTACCGGAATGTGTGAGCAGTAAATCGATATATCTATTGTCCCAGGTGATGTCTTCGGTGTCAACAATTTTTGTGCCCTTCTTTTTGTATCTTATATATGTGTAACTGACTAATCCTATTAGCAAAAATCCCCCGGAAATAGAAATCCACAGAGGTATCTGCCCAGCTTGAGTAGTGTCTGCCAACTTTAGCGATTGTATTTCTGCAGAAGGGTCGAAGGTGTAGTGGTTATTTAAATTATTGGAGTAGAAATCGATCAGATCACTGTATATATGAAGGAGATTGCCGGCACTGTTGGCATAACCACGAAAAGGGATGTCAATGGTGGTACGCACCTCGCCATTTCTTTTGTCGATGAGGTAGGGCAACTGTTCTATGAGGTAGTAATAATTTTCCAGTTCGATGCTGTTGAGGTGCGTTGGCTTGGGCATGACGATATTTTTGACCATAATATCTTCACTTTCAACTACGGACATATCATCGATATTCAGATCCATAGATTTGATATTATTAAATACATGCAGGCCTTTCGCATTTTGATAACCGTAGTAAAAAGGCAATTCTGAAGTAAATGGCAACACGTCCCACTCTCCACGATCCCTCAGAAACCGAACGATGAGTCCATGATTCCTCCAATATCCATATCCTCCGAAAGCATATATCTCGTCTTTGTGCACAAAGATCTTAGCACCGAAGTTGAATCCCTGGAATGGACCTTTGTACATATTGTCCCACTGACCATTAGTCCACCGGTAAACATCAAACATTCCATTGGGGATCAGATATTTGGTTTCATTAATCTCCACAATATCCATTCTGTCTATCTGGAAACCTTTTTTCTTGGTGGAGTCAAGGACTGATAATGCTTTGCTGTACATATTACGGAGTTCGATAGTATCCGTTTTTTGTCCTGCATCTCTATATACTATCTGCGCAGACAGGTAATAATTGGAGAAAAACAATAAAAAGAACAGCAGGTGGAGGCGCATCTTGATTCGTGTATAACGTAAACATAATAAAAAAAGGAGTGTGGTATGCTATTGGTTTGGAAATAATGGGATTTTTGATCGAAAAGATTTGGAGAATGTATGAGCCGTCGTGGACAACAGAAATATCCTACGGAGCGCCGTCTGATGCCTTCAAGTCATCTGACGTTTTCGTTGAATCTGGCATTGTCTGCACGCGCAAACATCCGACGACCCAAAGTTTGAGCTTATCTCTGTTTTGTGAGTTGAGAAATATGATGGTAATGATACGTCGGATGGTGTGAACAAGAACATGCTACGGAGCGCCGGCTGATGCCTTCAAGTCATCTGCCGTTTTCGAAAAGGCTGTCATTAAAAAACATGGCGTAAACGAGATTATTCTACATTACTCCGACATGAACTGTCCGGCTAGGTACTTTCTGTGAGGTAGCCACCTACGGGGCAAGTTTTCATATCAAGAGACGTTGTTACAAACAGGAAGGACCTACGGCCCAAAACGCTGCACTCCTATTTTCATAAAATATATGGGGGAAATGAGAGACTAAATAATCTCAAACCTGGCGCCTTTAGGTGTTAAATGTTTGTAACCAAGTAAGTCGGAGGTGTAACATGCCCCGTAGGTGGCTACCTTCTTCAAAATCGGAAATCAACAACCTCCGTGAAACTCTGTGATACCCTCCCCCATCCCCTTTGTGAAACTTCCCTTCCTTTGCGAAACTTTGTGATACAGCCCTCATTAGTCTGCAAGACAAATCCCTCCGTGCTCTCAAAAAATGTCCTTTAGCAAAGTGAATTAAAAAAACTAGAGATACTTCCAGAAAATCAAATATCAACAACCTCCGTGAAACTCTGTGATACCCCCCCCTCATCCCCTTTGTGAAACTTCCCTTCCTTTGTGAAACTTTGTGATACAGCCCTCATTAGTCTGCAAGACAAATCCCTCCGAGCTCCCAAAAAATGTCCTTTAGCAAAGTGAATACTTCCATCTAAATCGGAAAACAACAACCTCCGTGAAACTCTGTGATACCTCCCCCCATCCCCATTTCACCCTTAATTAGAAAAATCACTCTCCCTTCCACAACAGAGCCATCAGCCATCAGCCATTAGCCATCAGCAATCAGGAGTAAATAACACTATATAATAACCCACATCTCATCACTTTTTCCCCCAATACTTATCAGAAACACATTCGATCTGCACAAAAACACAATTTTTCATCAACTAAAATTCATTAAAATCCATAAAAATCCATAAAAATCAATAAAAAGTAATAAAAATCACGAAGCTACTCTTTTTGCATAATCAGCAGATATACAGTAACATATGCTATGTTAATAATTTCCAATATCAGTTTATTTCAGTTTAAACCAGTTTATTACAGGTTAATTAGGATAAAATTATCATAATTGTATTCTCGGAAAAAGGCATAAGTGACTTGCCCAGATAACCGGAAATTTAAAAATAGACACTTTGAAATATTTTACAAAAGAGGCTATAATTATAAATTATTTTAATTGCAAAAAAAGTGAATAGAATAACAAATAGCAATCTTATCTTAACTAATAATAAACGGATCTTAACATATACTAATGTTTTAAAACTTAGCATCTTATTTTAGCAACTGCGTCAAAATTTGATAATGTTTTAAAATACAATATTTTAGTCCATACTACCTACTTATATACACTTTTACACTAATTCATACATACAAATAACATACTTAATCATGAAAATATCTGACACATAACAGACACCCGGTAGATGTAACTAAAGTTATATTTCACACCGACTTTTCCAGTACTAATTTTGAACCATAAATATTTTTGAAGAAGTTGTAACTACAATTTCATCTCGATTATCTATGTATATTTTTAAACACCAAAACCAAACCAATTGATACATCTCTCGCTTGTTACCCTCAAATCAAAGACTGCTAATATCCTTGCGGAAGAATTAAAATTGTCCGGGTACGATCAGGTAAGTGTCTTCTATGATCATCTAGAATTTATAAATCATTGTAATTCTAGTCCCGGAGATATGATATTATTCCTGATTGAAAAGAAAAGTGCGCATATAATGTCGTGTCTTGATTTTATCAGCAGCAATGCTTTAGACATTCCTTACCTATTTTATATCAAGAATGAAAGCAAAACTCTAGCTGAAAAACTATCAAAATATCACCCAGCCAACACCATCTATGAGCCTTTTACAATAAATCAATTAATAAAAATGATTCAATTAACCTTAAAAAATAACGCAAATATGAACATCCATTAAAGCGGCTTAGCCGAAATTATTGAACACAATACCCCGGAATTAAATAATGTAAAAGCCCCTACTTTACTCAAACGCAATTATGCATTTTTTAAATCGGGTGTCGAAATTGTGAAAATTTATTTCGAGGAGATCATGTATGTCCATAGTGACCATGTATATGTTTTTCTGATCACAAAAACTAAAAAAATTCCGCTGCGCAATAAGTTGGAAGATGTCGAGCACTACCTGCCTGCACAGAATTTCCAACGGATCCATCAGCGCTACGTTGTCAATATAGACCATCTGACCAAAGTCACTTCAGAAGCAGTATTTATTGAGAATATTGAACTTCCATTGTCGAAGAAATACAAAAAAACCTTGCTTCAACACATGAATATATTTACGTAGCTATTGGTTTGGAAGTTAGAAGTCAGAAGTCAGAAGTCAGACGTCAGAAGTCAGAAGTCAGAAGTCAGAAATCAGAATATAACTTCGATGATTGATTTTAGCAAATGAGATAGTTTAAATAAATCTAAGAAATTAGAAATTGAGCAAACTGTTTTATATTCAATAATATAAATGAAACTATTCGAAAGGTATAACAATAGTCTATCATTCGAGCTCAATATCATAATCAAAGCCAACCCTCAAACAAAAATTAGTCTACCTGTATTGCTTTGCTTCCAAAATCGTAAAGATAACCTGAAGTGTAAAATGTTCAACGCAAATGCAGTTGAGTAGATTTCCCCCTTTTGAGGGGGGTAGGGGGAGTCTTTTATCCACATGCATTACAATTATCTGACTATCAGCCTACTAAATTTATTTAAATAGGAGAAGTCAGAAGTCAGAAGTCAGAAATTAGAAGTCAGAATATAACTTCGGTGATTGATTTCATCAAATGATATCATTTAAAATAAATCAAAAAATTAGAAATCCGTCCGAATTTCCACCCAACCCCAACCCCAAACCCCAAACCCCCAAAGATCTATCATCTAGAATCTAGTGTCTATCATCTAACCTCTGATTTCTAACCTCTGATTTCTGACCACTGACCTCTGACCACTGACCTCTGACCACTGCCTACTAACCACTGACCACTGACCACTGACATCCCACATATATTAAAATCAGCAATGTATTGATTATCAATGCCTAAAATCCCTAATTATCTTTTTTTAGCCCATAATGATCAAAAAAAGCCTGTCATGTAACATTGGCGCAAAGCGCGAAAAAATGCGCATTACTTTCGCAAACTTCAATTTTTTGAAACACACTTTTCTTTTTTAAGCATTTAACTTCTTTATCATGTTAAGACCTTTCCCCTTTTCCCTATTGCCCACCCAAGCAAATACATCAATCATTTCTAAATCTAAGTGTATGAACACCAACACTTTTACTACTATGCACAGTGCCGCTATGCCATCTGATACGACCTTCGGTCAGTCCTTGATGAGCGCTATTGTAGGTATAAATCACTCTTCCAGACGATGGATAGTGAGTGTCGCATTGATGATGGTGATGATGTTGAGTGGTGGAGTGAGCTGGGGACAGACCAACCCAACCACAGGTTCTATACCTTTTTCTTTTACAGGCGAAGCTTCTGTACCCTCAACTATTGCTATTCATAGATTTGGTACATCTTCAGGAGCTATTCCTACAACAAGAACAACTTCTGATGGAAATGGAGATCTTCCTGTTTCAGGGGCAAACAATTCTGGTGGATATCTCCTTGAAGGGGCAAGTGGAGTTAACGGCATTTCTTTGCTTGCTTCTGGTTCTCAATCCGCTGGTGCAATAATTTTAGAAGTAGCCACTACAGGGTTAACAAACATAAATGTAAACTGGGTGGCTTGGACTGTTCTAGATCAGGCCTCTTTAACTAATTCAATTGCCCTTCAATATAGAGTTGGTGAAAGTGGTACTTGGATAAATGTTGACAATCCAATTTCCTCAGTTTATACAACCTCGACTCCACTCCGAGCGAATGGGATTAGTTATAGTCAAATCCTGCCAGTAGGCGCAAATAACCAAGCTATTATTCAAATAAGATGGATTTACTGGGTTTCTGGGGGCGCTAGCGGGTCGAGAGATAGATTGGGGATAGATGATATTTCAGTTACTGGAACTGTACCCACTTATCCATTCACATACGATGGTAATGGCAATACAGGAGGTTCTGTACCGGTAGCTCCTGATAGTCCTTATCCTGCGGGGTCATCAGTTAATGTGGTGGGTAATGGATCATTGGTAAAAGCCGGCTTTACATGGGATTACTGGAACACCGCAGCAGATGGCAGCGGCACAGCTTATATTAATGGTTTTCCAATCATAATTAATTCAGCCACAATATTATATGCACAGTGGGCGGTGGTAGTTGCTCCAACAGTAACCACCACAACAGCTTCTGCTATTACTGCAACTTCTGCCAGCTCGGGTGGTACCGCAATAACTGATGGTGGAGGAACAATAATTGCAAAGGGTGTATCATTTGGTACAAGTCCCAACCCCACTTCAAATAATTCTGTTGGAACAGGAACAGCTGATTTTACAACTTCATATACATCGCTCCCTGCAAACACACAATATTATTACCGTGCTTTTGTAACCAACAACTTAGGCAAATTTTATGGCAACGAAAGTAATTTTTATACATTAGCTAAGGTTGTTAAACCGCCAACAGTAAATGGTGCCACAGCAAGCTCTTTAAATGTGGCAGTTGGTATCGGAGATAATAATCCGGCAATAACTGAATATGCTATCTACGAAACCACCACAAGTCAATATGTACAGTCAGACGGAACGCTTGGTGCTACTGAAGCTTGGCAAACCGCCGCTACTTGGGGCACCACAACTGTAACCGGATTAACCGCGAGTACAGTTTATACATTTAAAGTAAAAGCAAGAAACGGCGACAATGTTGAAACTGCATTTGGTACAACAACAAACGGGACGACAACTGCACCACCGTGCTATGCGCCAGAAGACCTTTCATATACAGTCTCTTCTGCGCAATACTGTCATGGTGCAGCCATCACAGACAATACACCTTCTTTCTCCAATACTCCCACTACTCCTCTGACATATTCCGTCGATCCTGCGCTACCTGCAGGACTGTCTCTTGACGTTAATACGGGTATCATTTCAGGAACTCCTACAGTTCCGGGTGCCGCTACTAACTATACCGTCACTGCGACCAACAGCTGTGACGATGCAACAGCAATAGTAAACATTGAGGTATTGTACCCTGTGAATTACGGTACTATGAACGATGCCAATGAAACGATATGTCAAGGCGGTACGCCCGGTCATATCTGTTATACGGACGGTGATCCTAACTCACAGATTCAGGGAGGCACAGGTGATGTAACTGTCACTTGGTACCGATACACAGGCATAAGTGCCGTTTGCCCTACCGGAACAGATCCGGTACCAATGGGATGGGATGAAGTTGTTCTCACTTTCGACGGTGGAGGAAGTTGCCCCGGATATGCTCTCCCACAGCAAAATGTAGCGGGTACTTATACTTATGCTGCATTAGTGGACTTTACAGGCACACCTGATTGTGGTGGTGCACAGTGGTCGAGCGGATGCAGAGTTATAACCGTTACTCCTTCACAGCCCTGGTATCAGGACAGTGATGCAGATGGTTTTGGTAATCCTGCCGTATCTCAGTCAGCTTGTGCTCAGCCCGTAGGTTATGTATCCAATAGTGATGACTGTAATGACACACAATGGATGTATGCCGACAACGATATGGATGGTGCAGGAGCAGGAGCACCGATAGCTTGTGGTGTAACCAATAATAATGACTGCGATGACAATAACAATGGAATTCAAGCTCCACATACATATTATATAGATGAAGATGGAGACGGTTTTGGATATAATGACAATCCGACTTCGGCATGCTCATTGACACCACCTATCGGATATGTAGATAATGGCATCGACTGTGATGACACACAGATATTGTATGCTGATATGGATGGTGACGGATATGGTGCAGGAGCCCCTGACAATTGCGGTGTCGCAAATAATACAGACTGCGACGATAACAATGATCAAGTCCATCCGGGAGCTGTAGATATTTGCAATGGCGAGGACGATGACTGTGATGGCGATATAGATGAAGGCGTATCCTATGTCTGGAATGTTGCTTCCGGTGACTTTTCGGAACCAAATAATTGGAACCCCAATGGAGTGCCACAATCTTGTGATCAAGTATCTATTTCAAATGGCACTGTAATAGTTGGATCAAGTGTACAGGTTGATGATCTGACTTTAGATAACTCTAGTACATTAAAAGGAAATGGCACACTTACCATTAATGGAACATTCACAAACAATGGTACCATAGCGCCTGGTGCATCACCGGGCTGCCTTACCATCATTGGAGATGTGACCAACAGTACCCTTGATGTCGAGCTCGGTGGAACGACAGTTTGTGGTCAATACGACCAGCTCAATGTGACGGGCAATTTCACTGCTACAGGTACACTTCATGTTTCGCAATATATGGGTTTCAACCCAGCAGATAATGACGTATTTACTATCGTCAACACAACAGGAACAGTAAGTGGTGCATTTGTTACCCTTACCTTCGATGCGCCTTATAATGTGGCGGACTGGACAGTGACTTATGGAGCAAATTCCATCACCTTAGAATATAATATTCCTCCGGCACTTCCGGTACATAATATCACGCAGAATACTTATTTCAATACTATCCAGGCGGCTGTAAGTGATGCGGCTACAGTGAATGGTGATGTGATTGAAGTCGCTGCGGGTACTTACAACGAGCAAGTAAATGTTACTAAATCTCTCACCATTTTAGGTCCGAATAATGCTATCTCTCCAAATACAGGAACTAGAGTTGCCGAAGCAGTCCTGGTTAATTTACCTACCGGAAGAGCGTTTACTATAAAAAGTGGTAGCACAGATGTTACGATAAGTGGATTTAAGTTTGATGGTGGTTCGCCGATTCATGATGGAAATGAAACTAGTTTTCCACAAACATCTGACGTCACCTTCAGTAAAAACTTAGTTGTAAATGCCAATAATATTTTTGCGGGGACTAACACCTCTTGGGCGGATCTCCTCATTACTGATAATAAATTTCAAGATATAAATGCTGTTGCTAATGTAAGTGCAATTTCAGTAAAATACTCATCCACGGCTACCATCACAGATAACACTTTTATTAATGTTGTCTATGGCGCTATTCTTTTAGAAACAATACCTAATGTTAACATTTCTGGTAACAATATAGATGGTACTGGATATCAAGCGATACAACTTGCTAATGTCATTGGCACTGCAAGTGTTTTAAACAACAAAATAAACAATGCTAATAATTTCGCTCAAGCGGCCGACAGAGGAGCTATTCGACTATATGGATCAGGATTCACAGGAGCCGTTGTAGTATCAAATAACGAAATTACTGGCGGTTATACCGGTGTGGCAATAAGGAATACTGAAAATATCACCGGCAAAGACATAACTGTTTCAAATAATAGCATAACCGGCCTTATAGCTGGCAAAGCAATATATCATGGTGGAACAGGTGCGCTTAATGCCACATGTAACTGGTTTGGTACTACTGTACCGGCGACGATTGCAGCGGCGATAACCGGTCCGGTTAACTACAGCCCATGGCTGGCAAGCGGAACAGATTCTGATCTCGGGACGACTGGTTTCCAAACGACAGAGATGTGCCCAGCATGTACGATCATGGCAACAGCCAATGCGACACCTGCATCTTGCCCGGTAAATAGCGGTCAGGTACTCGCCAATGTCACCATGAATGCAGGCGCTGTAACCTACTTATGGAGCAATGGACAAACTACAAATCCGGCTACAGGACTTGTTGCCGGGGCATATACCGTGACAGTCACTGATGTAAACGGTTGTACAGCTACAGCAAGTGCAACAGTGACAGGCCTCAATGTAGGACCGGTCCACAATGGAGCTAATAATTATTGTACAATCCAGGCAGCTATTAATGCAGCCACAAATGGTAACACAATCACATTGGATGCTGGCAACTATTATGAAAACATTACTTTGAATAAATCACTAACCATTCAAGGTCCGAATGCAGGTATTAATCCGAATTCAGGCATGAGAGTAGCTGAAGCAATATTATATCCTGCAACTTCTGACCCTGACTATAATAGTCCGGGAGCAGTTAATATTATGTACATCACTACTGCAGGTTCGGGTAGTACTCTTACAGGATTATCATTTAATGGTGACAATCCGGGTATTGGATCAGGAAATGATGCTGTCGAAGCTATTAGTGCTTATGATGGTGTTAGTAATCTTGCCATTTCTTACAACATCATTCAAAACATCACCTATGCTGGTATCGACTTATATAATTATACTAATGGAGGAGCTGCAACATCGGGCAACTCAATTACGTATAACAAAATTCAAAACATCAATGATCAGATAAATACCAGTGCACCTTACGAGATTGGAGTTATTTTGTACAACAACTGTTATGCTAGTATTTTGGACAATGTCTTTAACAATGTCAGAAGTGGTATTCAGACTGGTAATTTTTCTCAGATGGATCCCGGGAATTCAAGGAATTTATCAAATAATACAATCACTTCAAAACGAAGAGGTATATTCCATAACCTGATTTATGGTTCGGCTTCTACATTTAATATTATCGGTAATACAATAAATACCTACGCAGGAGCGACTACTCATCTTGGGATATCACTAAGTTCTATCGGTGGCAGCGTTGCAGTTAGTGTTTTGAATAATAACATATCAGGTGCATATGCTGGAGTAGATTTCTGGAATTGCACTTCTTCTGCTGTTACTACGGTATCAGGAGGAAATATCACCGGGTGTAATTACGGTATCGTGGCCAGCAATTTTGACGGGTATAACTCTGATGCCAGCTCTAGTGCAGTAAGGATTAATGGTGTGAGCATTACAGGTTCTACTATAGCTGCAGTGCACGTTAAAGACAGTCCGTCAAATACCAACAATGCTACTATTCAATTGACCGTCACAGGCAATTGTGGTATCGTGGGAAGTGGAGCTGCCACAGGTATTCTGGTCACCGGATCGGATGCAACAGCAGTTGTAAATAATAATCTTGCGTCCATACATGGATTTGCGATCGGTATAGATGTAGATGGTGGAAATGCCACTGTTACGAACAATTCTATTTATGACAATGGAATCGGTGTCCGCATTACCAACAGCGGCACAGCCAATGTCAATACAAATAATTTCGACGGTTTAGTAGATGATAATGGAACTGATATTCAGGCTACGGCTACAGCAGGTTCAGTCATCGCTACACCTAATAATAATCTTGCAGGAGATACATATGGCATAGAAAATCAAGGCGCAAGTGTAATTAATGCTTCTTATAACTATTGGGGAGCAGCGAACGGACCTTCAGGTGTCGCTTCAGGAAGCGGTTCAGCAGTGACTGCCAATGTTACTTACTGTCCATGGTTGGGTGATGTGCCTACTGCCTTTGGTGGTAGTGGAGCAGCGGGTCTTTCTGCTGTTCAAAATTTAAATAACGGAAATTACTATTGTACTCTACAAGCTGCGATTGATGCTGCTACAGCAGGTCATGTCTTGCAAATAGCTGATATGACTATCACAGGCGAAGTTTCTGTGGTAAATAAGGCCCTTACTATTCAGGGAGTATCTGGTGGTAATAGCACTTTGACTGGAACTGGAGTAGGATATGGTCTTACAATAGCTGCAAGTAATGTAATAATTAAGGATCTGAAGATTCAGAATTATTTAGAAGGGATAAGATTTGCTACCAATCAATCTAATATCACACTTCAAGATCTTGTAGTCACAGGAAATACAACTTACGGTGTCAACTTCACATCTGGAAATCTTTCCAATGTGGTTCTAAGTGGATCAGAAATATCTTCAAGCGGTATAGGTTTCAAAATGGGAACAGCTGCGACAATTGATGGCTTGAACATTAGTAATTCAATAATAAAAGATAATGTCGAAGGAATATCTGTAGCAAATAGTTCTGCAGGTGTTGATGCCCTAAACAATGTATCAATTACAAATACGACATTCGATAATAACTCAAGAAAGGGTATTTATATAGAGAAATTATCAAATGCCACATTTGATAATATCACAGTAAATAACTGTGGAATTGATCCTACATATGGTTCAAATTCCGGTATAGACCTGAATTTAAAATATGACGATTTCGTAAACATCACCATTACGAATTCTACAATTACAAATAGCGGAGCCACTGGTACATCTTCTTATCCTGGTGGCAGACCTGCCATCAGTGTAAGTGTAAGGGACGATTCACCTTCTTATAATTCAAATCCTGCTACGCTGAATGGATTTACATTTTCAAACAATACTGTTTCTGTGCCTAATCACATGCTTGCATTCGAGTCAGTAGCGGGACCATCCAATGCAGTACTTATTAACAATGACCTTTCTGCTCTCGTAAGCGGTAAATATTCAGTAATAAATACCGGTCAGTCAGATATAGTCTTGACTTGCAACTGGCATGGAAGTTCAGTTTATGCAACAATTCAGGCACAACTTATTGCTACAGGAACAGGTGACAATATCCTAAGTACGTATAGTACAGATGATACTTATGCAAGTTGCCTTGGCCGTGTCCACAATGTTACAATTGATACCTATTATGGTACAATTCAAGAGGCGATAGACGCTGTAACCACTTTGGATGGTCATGTCATTTCTGCCGCAGCAGGGATATATGAGGAAAATGTACTCGTTAATAAACAATTAGAAATATACGGTGCAGGACAAGGTGTGACGACCATCATGCCTGCTATAGTTGGCGCAACTCCTCCTGGATGCCCTGGTTCAGATTGTGTCGGCGCAAGCAACGTAATAAAATTAGCAGCGAATAATATACATCTGCACGACTTCTCAATTGATGGAAACAACCCTGGATTGACCAGTGGTGTAGTAGTCGGCGGTCAGGACATCGATGCCAGAAATGGTATCATCGCAGATGGTACTTCAGGGCGTAGCAATATTGAGATCAACAATGTTACTATTTCAAATATCTACTTAAGAGGTATTTATCCTCAGTACACTGCCAACATGAACGTGCATGACAATACTGTGTCAAATGTGCGCGGATCTATAAGTTCAATAGCTATATTTAGCTGGGCATCATCAGGAACTGTCAGCAACAACATAGTTTCAGATGCAAACGACGCGATTGCGGCTAATCATTCATTGGGTATCACTTTTAGTGGTAATAATGTCAGCAACAGTGACAGCGGAATTCATTCAGATAATAACGGAGATGGAAGTCCATCTACAGCTGATATTATCACCAACAATACAGTAACAAACGGTTCTGGTGCCGGTAGTTATGGAATATTTGTCTTTGTTCCTTACTTAAATACAGTAGTTAGCAACAATACAATTACCAATGTTCATGTGGCATTAACGACGACAGGTGCTTTAGGAGCAACTCCTACTGTAACCATGTCCGGCAATACTGTCAATGGAATGGGACTAAGCGGTAGTTATGGTGGGTATTTCACCACCGGAACTTTCGGCTATGGTGATGGTGTCAACAATACCATTTTCACAAATAACTTTATCACAGGTACAGACCAATTGATGGAACTGGAAGCAAATCCTGGTTTCACGAATAATCTTGTTGCCAATAACAACTCTTTCACGGCAAATGCTACTCCTATTGTTAAAACGGGGGCTGGTACTTACACTGAAAATTTACAATGCAACTGGTGGGGAAGCTCCACTGCTGCAAACGTAATGGCTGCTGCTGGTGCGGGGACTAATTATTCTCCATGGCTTACTAGTGGCACAGATGATGCACCGGGCACACCAGGCTTCCAGCCTGTACCATTTGCATGCGGAGGTAGTCCGGTTGTAATATCAAGTGCTGTTGCTTCACCGGTAACATGTGCCGGTTTGGGACAGATAGTGGTTACTTGGACAGGAGGTGTAGGTCCTTACGATATTGCATGGACGGGTGGTTCAGCATCAATGGTGACATCTCCATATGTGATTACAGGTCTTGCTGTTGCATTATATGGTATCACAGTAACTGATGCGAATCTTTCAGAGGGTACATCAAGTGCTACAATACTTTATCAACCGGTCACGAATACAACGACAAGTACGACGTATGCTACGATTCAGGCAGCTATTAATGCAGCCGCAAACGGAGATTTTATTGATGTTTGCTCAGGAACTTACGACGAACAAGTGTTGGTCAACAAATCAGTGACCATTACAGGTGTCGGTATGACTCAACCTATCGTCGATTTCACTGGAGCAGTAACAGGAAAACCATCATTGTTTGATGTTTCTGTAGATGGTGTGACGATAGATAATATTCATTTCCAAGTCAATCTTGCAACATTGCGTAGTGCAATTATTGCATCATCACCAACGCTCGACTTGATCACTGTTAAGAATAGTTTGATCGATCCTTATGGAACACCGGCTGGCCCTTACGGCGAACGAAATGCAGTCAGTGTCAATTATGCAGCTTATCGAGTTGCTACAGGTGGCGTAGATCAGATCAACTTCCTAAACAATACAGTAACAGGGGTCTATCCGATAATCTTCCGGTCAGCGATATCTTCAGATGAATCTAATGGTGCTTTCACTGGCAATAACTTAAGAGGTCTTAATCAGGATCTTCAAGTAAGATTTGCAAGCTCTGGCAATGTTACCATTACTGGCAATACATTTAACCAAGGTGGCGTAGAGATAGGAGATGCTAATGCAGGTGCAGGAAGTATTGACATCAGTAACAATATATTTAACGTAGCTGATGGCTCTACATATAGTAATGCACTTCGTCTTAAAAATAATTACACGGCAAGAACTACTACTGTAGCGGGTAATACATTTACAGGACATGAGTGGGGTATTAGTCTGGAGAATTATCAGAATGTTACCATCAATGGTAATAGCTTCACACCAATAGCTGCCTCAACAACTTACAGACACATCACGGTCGATACAAAAGAATTCAGCAGTGCAAGTGGATTTTATCCACCGGTAGTCGGAGCGACCATCACGAACAATACATTCAATGGCTCAGGAGCCCCAGGTGGTATTGGTCTTGCATTCTACAATGGGGATAATGATGCTCCAGTATACAATTCATTCACACTTGGATCTGCTGGAAATGAAAATAATTTCGACGGAACCATTGGAACATATATCTATCTCGATGGACAGACAGGACCGACAGCTGCGCCGGTGACTACAATGGCACCATGGGCAGTAAATCTTGACGCACAGAACAATACATTCGGTGGCGTCTCTCCTGGAGCAATGACATTTGCTCAATTATTTGCATTGGAAGACAAGATTGATCATAAGATCGATAATCAAAGTCTTGGCTTTGTTACCGTAAAAGCAATGAATGCATATGTCACAGACATCAATGCAGCACAGTCAGCTATCAACAATGACTATACACGTATTCGAAATGCAGTAGATTATGTTCAAAATAACTGGAGTATTAATCTTAATGGCTCATTTGACTGGGCAGAATCGAATGCATCTACTTCATGGTCTTTGGGTAATGATGGAGTAATTAGTGCGGGTGATGACTATTCAATTCTCGTCCCTGCTAATCTCAATGGCATCACATTTACTGCTCCTATAGGTTTAGGTTCTGCTTCAATAGATGGACCTGGCGATTTACCGGGTGTGAATCTTGAAGGAGGATTGGTCTTTGACGGAGGTGATAATCAAGGATGGACATTGTCAAACATGACTTACTCAGGTCTAGATCTTTCTATTGGTATGTTTAATGGAGCCGGTGGAACGGATGCATATAATAATACCACGATAACCAACAATATATTTAATATTCCTACCGATCTTAATACGACCGCAGCTCCGGCAGACGTCAATCAGAATATTGGGTTGCACTATTCTTTTGGTACGAATCAAACCATCTCTAATAATACATTCAATATACCTGGCGATGGTGTCAGCGATGGTACCAATTATTCAAGCACTGTAGCTATGCAATCGAATACAAGCGGAGGAAGTATATATGATGGACTTGCTATCACAGGCAATACCATCAATGTACTAAACGCTCAATCCGCCAATCCACAGGTCATCCTGGGTTTCTGGGAAAATGGTCATGCACATACAAGTAATATTACTGTAAGCAATAATCAATTCCTTAATGCAGGGGTAGGAAACGATCCTGCCACAAATCTGCAACGTGGTTTCCGGGTGACTTCACATTCAAGCGCATCGACGACCACTACATACTCCGAAAACACCGTACAAGGTGCAAACGTAGGATTCCAGTGGATTGCGGGTTCGAATTTCTCTGGAACACTTCCTGTAGTATTGACACGTAATACTGTCGATGGCAACAATACAGGTATATTACTCCAGTCAAATGGATCTGCTACAATCACTGAAAATTATGTGATCAATAGTGTGGCTGACGGAATACAACTTGCAGCTGATGCTGGGACATTAAGTGAAGTGCATAGCAATGATCTTTCCGGGAACGTTGGGTTTGCGATCAACAACCAGTCCGCATCGACCTTAAATGCTACATGCAACTGGTATGGTACTGTAGCATCAGGCTCTATTGCTGCTATGATTTCAGGTAGTGTTACTTATTCACCATGGCTGGTTAGTGGAGCTGATGGTGCGGGAGTTGGCTTCCAACCTACAGGAGCTTGTGCAGGAAGCCCAATAGTAATAGTAAGCGCTGTTCCTACATCGGCTACATGTGCTGTTCCGGGACAAATAGTAGTTACATGGACAGGAGGTACTTCACCTTATGATATTGCATGGACAGGAGGTTCAGCGATTGGTGTAACTAGTCCATATACTATTATAAATCTTTCTGCTGGTCTATATTCAATCACGGTATCGGATGCTGCTGCTTCCACAACTACTACTAGTGCGACTGTGATTGGACTTCCTGTAGAGAATGTTACTACACCTGGTTTCTATCCTACTATTCAGGCTGCGATTGATGCTGCAACTGCTGGAGATGTGATCAATGTTTGTGCAGGTACCTATAATGAGAACCTTATAGTTAATAAGGCCATCACTTTAAATGGTGCTAAGCAAGGAGTAGATCCAAGACCTTCAGCAAGTTCTACAAGAACTATCGGTGGGCTTGACGAATCAATAATTGTTGCTGCGAAAAATGTAATAGTAGTAAACATTCAAGCTGATGATGTCATTATCAATGGCTTCCAGATCACACAATCTGGTGGTTCCGGTACTGCTGATGCTGTTAAAGCCATTACATCACAGAATAACATTGACTTTAAAAACAACATAGTAGCTAATTCAACAGACGAAGGAATTCAGTTGGAAGCTGGAAACAATAACAGTATCCACAATAATTACATATTCAATCCGATTGGTGATGGTATTACAATGTCTTCAGGAAATATAATTCCGTTGAAAGGTAATGGCCAGAAGATATTGAACAATGATATTTCCGGTTCCACAAGTGCATATGGTTCTATTTATCTATATGGTACACAGAACGTGGAAGTGGCAGGTAATATAATTAATACATTATCAGGCGGTATAGCGATAGGTTCGGGAGGACTAAAAGTAAGTAATGCAGAGATCCACCATAATGAGATCAATACAGAACTAAGAACAGCTTATTCTGCTTTTGCTATTGGTATAGGCATCGATGACAGTGGTGATAATATAATGATCCATAACAACAAAGTTGTGCAAGTGGGGTCTTATTCACCTCCAGCAAATAAGGATCGCTACAATTTAATCAGAGTAGGCGTTGCAGCTACTTCTAATCCAAATAATGTTTCTATCAATGAAAACTATTTGGAAAGATTTGATGCTGAGAACTACATATATGTGATTCCATCAGTCACCAATCGTGTCGATGCAGAATGTAACTGGTACGGTACAAATAATCCAGGACAAGTTGCAGCAAGAGTAGGTGGAACAGGTTCTATACGGTATAGTCCATTCCTTACGATTGGTACTGATAGCGATATGGGTGCAGTAGGGTTCACGCCTCAGGCAGGAGCTTGTTCTTGCCCTAGTGGTAATCTAGTGACCAATACAAATACAGGAGAGCAATTCTGTGGTATTCAGGAAGCAATCGATGATGCAAATACTGTCAACGGGAACGTAATCACAGTGGGTGCAGGTACATATGTTGAAAATATCACTGTAACTAAAGAATTGACGATCAATGGTCCGAACGCTGCTATTAATGCATGTGGTGTTACAAGAGTTCCAGAAGCAATCATTGTTCCAGCTACCAATGCTATTGCGACATTAGAGATGATCCAAGTAAAAGCCTCCAATGTCACGATCTCAGGATTTACCATTGATGGTGATAATCCTGCTTTAATTAGTGGTTTCCTTGGTACAAATGGTGCTGACATAAATGCTGCAGAAGGTATTACTACATATACAGATAATAGAAACAACCTAACGGTTGAGAACAACATATTCCAGAATTTATCTTATTTCGGAGTTACGCTTTATGGAGCTTCATTTAGTGCACCGGCTACTTCAGGTCATGTGATCTCTAATAACAAATTCTGGCACCTTGGAACGTATGATGTCACTTCAACTATCCCTAACTGGGGTGGTGGAGTATTATTGTACAACAGCCAATATGCAGCCATTACAGACAACTGCATGACAGATGTAAGGATCGGTATACAAACAGGTAATTTCCAAAGGGCTAATCCGGGCACTATAGCATCACAAGTAATAAGCGACAATACCATAGAAGCAAGGAAATTGGGTATATTCCACAACTTGTTCAATGGCACGGCTTCATCTTATGCGCTGGATAATAACACGATCACAGGTAAGTACGATATAAATGAAACAACCAATTGGACTGGAATCCTACTTTCTTCCTTGTATCTAAGTGGCCACACGGTTTCTAATAATAATATTAATGCGACTGCGATTACTATTCCTAAGACGGGTATATCTGTTTGGAATGATCTATCAGCGCCATTGATCAGTGGTGGAACGATCACAGGAGTTGAAATTGGTATCAATGTCAACAACTTTGAAGGATATCCTTCAGCTGGATCAAATGCGGGTAATACTGCAGCAACGATCACTGGAACAGCCATTACATCAGCTTCCATAGCGGGTATCAAAGTTCATGATAATCCATCCAATTCAAATAGTGCAACTGTAACTGCCACTGTCGGCAATACCAATACTATTACAGGAAGTCCTGTAGGTGTTTGGATCGTCGGAAGTGACGCCACAGCGACTGTCATGGGCAATAACTTTACAACAAACGTGGTAGATATTCAGGTAGCAGCAAATACAGGTATTGTAACAGCTTCTCCTAATAACAACCTTTCAGGTTCAAACTTCGGTATAGAGAACTTATCATCAAATGTGGTGAATGGTACGCTCAACTATTGGAATGATACAGATGATTCAGGACCTGGTTCAGTTGGGTCAGGTACAGGCGTCAATGTTAGTCCATTAGTTGATTTCTGTCCTTGGTTAAATGATTTTGCTCCTACAGGAATGCCTGTAAGTGCCACTCCTGGAACAATTACTGTTGCTGAAACAGGAGGACCTGTTGACAATGACGGATCTATATGTGCTTCCGAAAGTGTAACGCTTACAGTAGCAGGTGCCAATGGTGCTTCGACGTATCTATGGTCTACAGGAGCTACAACGGTTTCCATCATGGTCAATCCTGCTTCGACTACTATATACAGCGTGACAGTTAGTTATGGTGGATGTTCTACTGTATTAACTAATACGATCACAGTATATCCTGTACCGGTTGTAGATTTAGTATCACTTCAGAATGTACTATGTAATGGCGGAAGTACCGGATCGATCGAAGTGGTCGGAACAGTAGGACCTGCAGCATACAGTTATATCTGGAGTAATGGACCGACTACTGCAATCAATAGTGGTTTGATAATTGGTGCTTATTCAGTTACAGTGACGGATGCAAATCAATGCGCAGCTACTGCCAGTTATAATATTACGCAACCTCAGGTATTGTCGGTGATTAACTATAGTCTAACCAATGAAACGTGTCAGCCTTGCAATGATGGTACCATTATAGTTCATGCACATGGTGGAACTCTACCATATATGTACAGCAAGAATGGTGGATCTACTTATCAGACAGATAGTTTGTTTACAAACTTAATAGCTGGGACTTACCAAATGGTGGTCAAAGATGCCAATGGATGTATGACAGCGCCTGAACAGGTGATTATCACAGAGGTAGGTGTTTATCCGGATCTTACTCCGGCAAACATCATATCTTCTGCACAGTTCATTAATCCTAGCTCTAAAAATCAGGTGATATTTATTAGGAATATTGGAACAGGAGCGACATCAGCACCAATAGTTTTCAGAACTACTAAATTCTCATCTGGAGGAATGACAAATACACAAAATTTAGCTCCTTCTGTCACGATACTAGGTGATAACTATACACTCAATAATAATGACTTTGATATGGTATCAGATGGTTTATTCTGGAAATTTACCTCTAAACCAGCTGTCGTAATCGCGCCAGGTGGTGTACTGAAAATAGGCATGATTCTAAGTCGATCCGGAGGTGGGAAAGGGACTCAAAATGTCTCAGTCAATATTGAGTCAGGTACAGGTGGAGGAGATACCTCCAATTCAAATAATGGTCTAACATTTATTATCACAAAACTTTAAGCATCAATCATGAACAACCTAATCGAACTTTCTATGAAACATATATTTAGCAAAGCATTATTTATAATAGCACTATTGTTGATGGTTAGTACCATACAGGCTCAGGAGGTGGATCTTCAAATCCCGACTGTCTCTGTAATTCCTACTAATCTAGCCGTCTGTGAAAAAGGTAACATACAACTTGTTGTGTCAAATCCGGAACTTATTCCTGTCACAGCAAACAATATCCGAATTCAACTATCCATCTCAGGAGAGATCCAGTTTCCCTCTATTATTCCGGCACCAACTGTAACGGATGATTGCGGTAACATTTGGACTATTACTTATTCTGTTTTTGATAACTATAATACGGAAATTGTTATAAAAAACACAGGAGGCTTATTGGCAGCAGGGGGGACATGTATTCTTTTATTTCCTTTCACTGCTATTACGCATAGTAATGGGATGGATGATGTAAGCATTACTGTTAATGGTGGTTTCGATTTACTTTCATCTTATACTGACCCTGATCCGGGCAGCAACTTTGCTCAGGTATATATGGAGGTTTATCCTATGCCTGCATATGTGTTTAATTTTAATGCAAGTCCGATTACAAATAATTCTGTGCAGCAAGTATGTATTGGTTCTGAAGTTATTGTTAATTTAACAGGAACTCCGGGAGGTACTTTTGAAATGAAACAAGATAATGTTCTCGTGGGAGGAGGCAATGTGGGTGATTCATACACTTTTACTGCTGCCCCTGTTGATGCCGGAATGTATGAGTTGACAATCACAAGCCAATACGGCTGCGTTCAGGTGTTTAACTATGAATTGATTGTCAATCCACTACCGATTGTCACTTTAGGAGCCATTGGCCCTTTCTGCGTGGATGCTTCATCGGTAACGCTTTCAGGTGGTTTGCCAACAGGTGGTGTTTATTCAGGAACAGGAGTTAGTGCAGGTTCATTTGAACCTGCGTCAGCCGGTGTTGGCGATCATACTATTACTTATACTTATACAGATGTTAATGGATGTATTAATTTTGCTACCACCCTTGTAAAAGTTAATCCATTACCAGTTTTAACTTTACCAGCGGTAGGTCCATTATGCTTGAATGATGCAGCGGTCCAACTTGCAGGATCACCTATGGGTGGTGCTTATTCTGGCACAGGAGTTAGTGTAGGTGGGTTATTTGATCCTGCTTCAGCTGGTGTTGGTACTCATACGATTACTTACTCATATACAGATGGCAATGGCTGTGATAATTCTATAACAATGGACATCATTGTCAATCCACTTCCTGTATCGACTATTACTGCCAGTTATGCAGTTTGGGAGGCGACAGCAGGAAATACGGCAAGCACAGCAGGCGGGGCAAGTACCTACGTTTGGGGAATTTCAAATGGTACGATCGATTTAGGTCAAGGAACACCTAACATAACATATACTTCGGGCACGCCGGGTCCACTGCAACTTACAGTGACTGTAACTAATGCACTGGGATGTATTACTACATCTACTTACTCAGTTCAGGTATTAGAGTCTTGTGGACTGGTTGACTTCAGCAGTGCATTGCAATTAGGAGCTACACCAGGCATAGGAATCTGGTCAAAAGATAGATATGTACCTGCGATCTTTGCAGCACAATCTACAGCCCCAGATGCGACAATAAATACCTTACATCATGGTATTGCGGCAGCAGATGGTCAGGCGACTGCATTTTACAATACACAAGGAATGGCATATATGCTACATCCGGGAAGTGTTGAAACAGAAATCGAACTATTTGTTCCGGCGGATTGGGCAACTTCAGGCAGAAGAATGGCCGGATTATGGTCTACAGCACATGATGGAGCACATGTAGTATCAGGATATCCGATCATAGAATTCACATCTGATGCTACTCCACGATTCCGTGGATATGAGGGAGATGGATCTTGGTTGGATATGGGACTTCCTGTAGGTTTTACTTATGATCAATGGGTGAAACTAAGGATTCAATTGTTGCCTAGTGGAGAATTCAGATATACAGTGAAAACAACAACATCCGAAGTGTCGCAAAATACATCTCTTCACGGGGTCAATGGCTCTACACATCTGGACAACGTGATCCTACAAGGACACAATACTCCAGCAGGTGTGACGTACGATATTTATTGGGATAATCTCAATTCTACGCCGGTACAGTTTACATTAATGGCAAATGCTTCTCCAGTAGGACACTTGCAGACGTTGACATATTGCGAAGGTGATATGGTAAATCTGCAATTAACAGGAGTTGCTAATGATTATACATTGACAGGGCCGAATACAAATGTTACCGGTACAGTTGGTGATCCTGCCGTCAGCTTCCCTGCAGCAGAAGCATTTGAGGGAACGTACAACATCACTGTTACTAATACTGATGGATGTACTAGAACAGAACAATATTATATCATCGTCAATCCACTTCCAGTGGCTACGATATCATATTCTGGCTCACCATACTGTGCTGAAGGCACAGCTACAGTGACTCAAACAGGCCAAACAGGTGGTACATATACATCCACAGCGGGGTTGAGTATCAATTCAGTTTCAGGAGACATTAACTTACGAACCAGCACACCTGGTACTTATACAGTAACATATAGTTTCACTGATGTAAATGGATGTAGTTCGACTACTACTACTTCAGTGACAGTTACAGCACCGGTAGCTTACAACGTGCAGAAAGACTTATATTACTGTACCATTCAATCAGCAATTGATGATGCAAATGCTACTAATACCGTAGAGGTACTTGATGGATCAAACACTGAAAGTCTGACTATTCATTTGCCATTGACCTTGACATCGCGCAACAGTGCAGCCTTGTCAAGCATAGCAAGTGCCAATCCTGCTGTTCCGACTATAAGCATCACAAGCAGTGGTGTGACGGTTCAGAACTTGACTTTGACCAATCCAAATGGTCAGAATGCAATATTTACAAACAACAACAGCAATATTACGATCACGGGTAACCACGTCACCAATGTTGGTGGAGCTTCATTAGTAAGCCAGCCGGTAAATGCTATCAGCATCTCCGGTACTGGAAATGCAGTTAGTACTATTGCGGTTACGAATAATACAATAGATAACTTAACAGGTGGTAATTTCGGAAGCGTAAGTGCCATCACAGTAGGTTATGAACCTAATAACTTTGATGTAACTGCTCTGACGATCAGTGGCAATACAATAACGAACATTAGTGCGGTGAATACACCATGGGCTAGTGGTGGAAGAGGAGCATACGGTCTTTTATTAGACCTGGGTGCCACGGGCACAGGAAAAATTGTATCACCTGTAATTAGTAGTAATACAATCACTGCCCTGGATGGCCTTTGGGCGCACGGTATCGGCCTTGAAGGCAATACGCCGGGTGCAGCTGTTTCGCTAAACACAATTAATAATGTGACTGGTCACCTTACAGGTGTACCTACAGCAGTAGCTGTTAAGGTAGAAAGTAACCTGGGTGCAGGTACAGTAGTCATCAACTACAACAACTTCAGCCTTGTTGAGTACGGGGTACTGAATGTAACAGGTACTAAAGTAGATGCAAAACACAACTGGTGGGGTGATGGTGATGATTCCGGTCCGGGTACAGTGGGCACTGGCACAGGAGTATTGGTATCTGTGGATGTCGATTTCTGTCCATGGCTGGATGGCCCTAGCGGAATTGATGTCATAGTTGCTGCAGCTACATTGGCAGTAACCGAAACTGGTGGAGTTGCCAATGATGATGGAACCATTTGTATTGGACAATCAGTGACCTTAACAATTTCAGGTGCTAAGGCTGGTTCGACGTATCTGTGGTCAACCGGAGCTACTACTGCTTCTATAACAGAAAGTCCGCTTGCTACGACGACATATTCAGTAACAGTAAGTTATGGTGGATGTACTGCTACATATCCTCAGCAGATCATCGTAGATCCACTGCCTACAGCTACAATAGCTTATGCTCAGGCTGAATTTTGTGCGATAGGCACTGCGACAGTGACTCAAACAGGCCAGGCAGGTGGTATGTATTCTATATTGCCGGCAAGTGCTTCCCTTAATACTGTAACAGGAGCTATAGATTTAAGCACTACTGCACCAGGCACATATACAATTACTTATAGTTTTACTGGAGCTACAATGTGTTCTAATACTACTAATACTACTGTGACCGTTAATCCGCAACCTACGATTTCAATTTTGACGAATACAGGTGTTCTTTGCAACGGACAAAGTAATGGAACTGCAAGTGTTCTTGCTGTCAACGGTACAGGAACTTTTGATTATCTATGGAATGATTCTGCTCCGACTATGACGCCTGCTATAAGTGGATTAGCAGCTGGAACATATATGGTCACTGCCACGGATGATAAAGGATGCTTTGTATCTACATCTGTGACAATTACTCAACCGGCAGTTCTTACGGTAGTGAATTATATTATAACCAATGAAACATGCCAAGCTTGTGATAACGGAAGTATTACAGTTATTGCGACTGGTGGAACAATGGATTATGAATATAGTAAAGATGGAGGGGCCAACTGGCAGACTTCTAACCTATTTATGCTTTTACAGGCCGGATCCTATTCTATGGTTGTCAGAGATCACAATGGATGTGAAACAGTATCTGATATCGTAGTGATCACAGAACCAGGTGTGTATCCTGATTTGACACCGGCTTTAGTTTTCTCTTCTACCAATATTGTTGTTTCGGGAACAATAGACGAGGTGGTTAGAATAAGAAATATCGGAACAGCGGCTACAACGGGTACAATCACATTTAGGGTGACAAATTATACACCTGCAAGTGGTTTAGTTATAGCAATTCATCCGGATGCTGATGTGACAATAGGTGGAGATACTTATGTATTTGATCACAATGACTTTACCTGGACTTTTAGCGGTGGATTTATTGTATTCACATCTAAGGTCGGAGTATCTATTGGGGCTAGTCAAACCAAAAAAATCGGTTTAAGAATTACACGAACCGGTGGCGGAAAAGGAACAATTACTGCATCAGCGAATATAGTTAATGGTTCCGGTGGAGAAAATAATCCTCCTAACAATTTATTATCTAATACACTTATTAAAAATTAATCACCTTAATTAAAAAGTTAAAAACTATAAATGATGAAAAATTATAAATTGATCATTTGCTTATTCTTGCTCTTAGGCTCAGCACTTGCTAAAGCTCAAGCTACTTACGATTTTCAAGTAGCAGCGGTATCCCCTGAACCTTTCTCGGTGGCTGTCGGTGAAGAAGGACAGATATTCATTGATGTTGGATATTTAGGTGATGCACCTGTGCCTATAGGAGGTATTCGGGTACAACTTTCGATCTCAGGTGAAATTGAAATTCCTCTTCCTGTTAACTTTTCTGATAATGGATGTTATTTGTCCGGTTCTATATGGGCTGTTACATACATTGCATACATTAATGGTAACACAGAAGTTGTACTCAAAAATATGGTGGGAGTTATGAACGATGGTGTTTCATGTTCTATGACTATTCCTTTTATAGGTAAAAGTGTAAGTTGCGAGGATTGTGGAGCAATATCTTGCAATGCATCCTTTACTGATGAAGCGATCGGAATCGGTGATACGAATGGGAATAATAATTCTGCCACGGCACTCTTCACTGTTACCGCTCCCCTTCCTATCAAACTAGGTGAGTTTAACGCCAAAGTAGATGATTGTTCATCAGTAAATGTCACATGGAATACGTATAGTGAGGAAAACTTTGACCGTGCAGAAGTTCAAAAGTCTGTTGATGGTAGAAACTTTGTAACAATAGGTTCCGTAAAAACTAAAGGTAATGGCGCCTCTGTGAATAACTCTTATGTTTTCACAGACAATACTCCTTTGGTTTCAGGTACTGTTTATTATAGACTTAAGGCTATAGATCTTGACAATTCGATTAGCTACTCAAGAGTCGCTACTGCCATCGTAAAATGTGATAATGCCATAGATATGAATATCTATCCGAATCCGACACATGGAGAGGCTAACGTTACATTTTCAGGATTTAAGACCAATAATATGCGGGAAATGCTGTTGTTGAATGTCAAAGGAGATGTGGTGAAAAATTTCAAAATGGATCCTCTTTCAAACAACAATTTAAATATCAGCGAATTGCCATCAGGCGTTTATTATTTAAAATTGGTGGATGAATCAATCGTGCTTCAGAAGAAATTTATAAAAGTTAATTAACAATAATCCCTTATTTAATATTAGTATTTTAAGAAAATACCACACTTAAGAGGCACCCATTTTGGGTGCTTTTTTTATTTTACTAGAGTGATAATTGGCCTTGAGTTAAAACTCAAGGCAATTGAACGAGATTAATAAAGATTTAAGATTAAATTTCCAATATTCCACCAAGTAATTTGCCGTTGGTTTTAACCAACGGATTACAATAAAACTCTTGATCGGACTTCAGTTCCAATAATTTATCCTAATCAAATAGTGCAAAATACTATTTCAACTTGAATGTTTCCGCTGCCTTTTTTATCTCATTGATACTCACCTCTGACATGTCATTTGTGGTGCCAAAAAGTATGTAATAATTGCTGTCAGTGGGCAATATCAACTGATATAGATATTCTGGAACTCCAGTCTTTATGTTTTTACCTTTTGATATTATTTCATACCCGGATAAATCGCCAATGACGATATCTGCTGAACGTTTAATACTATCTACTTCAAAAGGTGTTTGCTTAAGTCTATTAATTGAAAAATCCTTCAAGTCCTCTGTATTGGCATTTGAAAACGATTTAGATATTATCAAAGATGTCTTGTCATCTGACTTTGTTGGCAACTCACCATCTACGGTGTATATCAGGGAGTTGGACATATTGCCAGCAAATTTTAATTTTGTGCCACTTACTTCAATGGTATATTCAACTGTTTCAAGAATATTGACCTGTTTTTCAGCTTCATAATATGCGGACAATAAGCATTTTTTAATATCAACGGATAACTTAGTCAGGTGTTCGGGAAACACACCATTGATCATAATAGTCTCCTTTTCTGTTCCGAATACCAAAATATATTTTGTATAGATATTGCCATATGCACTTTGCTTTCCCTGCACTAATAAAGCAGGCAGGCCATTCAATAGGATATGGTCATCGCTAATCATTTGGACCCCAGTAGACAATAAATTTTCTTTTGTAATACCTTTAGATGTTTCAGAAAAAGGTCCCGGAATATTTAATACCATGATGCTAGATCCCGATACTTCCTCTTGAAATCCCAGAAAATTCACAGCCTTTGTAAATCCATTAGGCGGAATTAAGCTAATCTTAGTGCCTTCTACATTTTGGTGATCAACTGTGAGTTTGTTGACAATTTTTATCTGTGCTGAAACCAATGTAATGGTCATGACAAAAAGTATAGTAAGGTATTTCCTGGTCATATTTATTATTAACTATTTTAATAGTTCAGTATAAGGCAAAATTATGATTATTAAAAAGAATAAATGTTAAATTTTTTAATGACAGTAATAAATTGGCTGGGACTAAAGTCCTTATATAGACATCCATTGATCCGTTGACTTTAGTCAACGGCAAATTATTGAAACTAGATATTTTGCTATTCGCCCTGAGTTGAAATTCAAGGCTATTGAACTAGATTAATTCAGATAATAATTTTGATTTAACATAATAGCTCTGAATAACTTGCCATGATTTTATGCATCGGACTGCTATAATGCTACCTATCGGATGGACCTTAGTACCAATAATCAGGTTGATATGATTTTAAAATTGCCTGGTGCGTCAACCATGAGATTCAGCCGGCTCTTACTGTTCGCTGTTCGCCGTTCACCTCCACACCTCCACACCTCCACACCTAATCACCCCTTACATTTTCACCTCACCCACACTTACTTCTGATTTTAAATTTTGCCTCTAATTTCTAGCCTCTAGAATCTGGTGTCTGACTTCTGACCTCTTACTTCTGACCTCTGATTTCTAATTTTTATCTTACCTTTGCGCCTTAATTAATCCATAGGATATGAGAGATAAAGTAGAAGATATTGATGAATTGAAGAAAATCGCCACCCAAGTGCGTCGCGACATTCTTCAAATGGTTTTCAACGCCTCCAGCGGACATCCGGGTGGTTCACTCGGGTGTGCAGATTTCATGACTGCACTGTATTTTAGAGTCATGACCCAATCGGATGAATTTAAAATGGATGCAAAGAATGAAGATGCCTTTATCATGTCCAATGGCCATATCTCTCCGGTGCTTTACAGTGTGCTGGCAAGAAAAGGTTATTTTCCAGTAGAAGAACTGTCGACCTTCCGTAAATTAAATACCCGACTTCAAGGACACCCGACGACCCATGAAGGATTGCCGGGCATCAGGACAGCTACTGGTTCTTTGGGTCAGGGATTCTCTGTCGGTGTAGGTATGGCATTGGCGAAGAAGATGGATAAAGATCCGGGATTCGTATTTGTTTCCACTGGTGATGGCGAACTTCAGGAAGGTCAGATCTGGGAAGCAGCGATGTTTGCTCCTTTTCATAAACTAGACAATTTAATAGTGACTGTGGACTGGAATGGCCAGCAAATCGATGGTACCAATGATCAAGTATTAAGTCTTGGTGACCTTGAAGGTAAATGGCGAACTTTCGGTTGGAGAGTAGTCGTCACAGATGGCAATGATATGGAGTCCATCGTCAAAGCCTTGGAAGAAGCTAAAACACATGTAGGTACGGATATTCCAACTGTCATCCTTATGAGAACGAATATGGGTTGTGGTGTAGACTTTATGATGGGCACACACGCATGGCACGGAAAAGCACCAAACAAAGAGCAACTTGATAAAGGGTTGTCACAACTGGTGAGTTCTTTGGATGACTTTGTTTACAATGAAAATTATTCAGCACCAAACCATAAACACTAAGATATGAATATCAACGATATAGTTTCGACAGGAAAAAAGGCCACCAGGGACGGTTTTGGTGAAGGCTTGCACGAAGCAGGACGAAGAAATGACCAGGTGATCGCACTTTGTGCAGATTTACTTGGTTCACTAAAAATGGAAGCTTTTATAGAAGATTTTCCTGACAGGTTTGTACAGATGGGTATTGCCGAAGCTAATATGATGTCCGTCGCTGCAGGCCTTTCTACTACTGGTAAGATCCCTTTTACCGGTACATTTGCCAATTTTTCTACAGGAAGAGTATACGACCAAATCCGCCAATCTATTGCTTACTCAGGCAAAAATGTAAAAATTTGTGCTTCTCATGCTGGGCTTACCCTGGGTGAAGATGGAGCAACTCATCAGATACTGGAAGATATCGGCATGATGCGCATGCTTCCGGGCATGACGGTGATCTGCCCGATTGACGCTAATCAAACTAAAAATGCGGTGCTTGCTATTTTGGATCATGTAGGTCCGGTATACTTGAGGTTCGGAAGACCTGACTGGCCGGTATTTACAGGAGTGGACGAACCATTTATCATAGGTAAGGCGCAGACGCTGGGTAGTGGAACAGATGTAAGCATCATGGCGACTGGACTAATGGTATGGAATGCAGTAGAAGCGGCGAAACAATTAGAGGCTCAAGGCATCTCTTGTGATGTCATCAGTATTCCGACGATCAAGCCGCTGGACGAAGCTGCTATCGTTGCTTCTTTGGCTAGAACAGGCTGCGCAGTTACTGTCGAAGAACATCAAATCAATGGCGGTCTTGGCGATGCTGTGGCTCATGTAGCTGCTAAAAATACTGCTTGTCCAATGGAATTTATTGGTGTCAAGGACAGCTTTGGTGAAAGCGGAAAACCAATGGATCTTTTGAAAAAATATGGCCTGGACGTGCCAGATATCGTCAATGCAGCTCTAAAAGTTATAAAAAGAAAATAATGGCTAAAAAAGTGAAAGAAACAGCTCACGGACCCAAATCAATGAAGTTCAATAGTAAGGTCATCCATGCAGGAGTATCTCCGGATCCTTCAACTGGAGCTATCATGACACCGATATTCCAGACGTCTACTTATGTTCAGGATGAACCGGGTGTGCACAAAGGACACGAATACGGCCGCACCAGCAATCCTACAAGGTCTGCACTTGAAGCCAATCTAGCAGCTTTGGAGAATGGAAAGTATGGACTTTGCTTCTCAAGTGGGCTCGGAGCTATGGATACCTTGCTGAAAATGCTCAATCCAGGTGATGAGATAATATCTACTAATGACCTCTATGGCGGTTCGTACAGGTTGATGACACGCGTTTACGGTCGATTCGGTATCAAAAGTCATTTTATTGACCTAAATGACACTGTTCAGCTGGAAAAATTGATCAATCCACGCACCAGACTTATCTGGATAGAAACACCAACTAACCCGATGTTGAATATCGTCGACATTAGAAAAGTGACGAAGATCGCTGAGAAATACGGCATCATCACTTGTGTGGACAATACTTTCGCTTCACCTTATCTTCAGCGTCCTCTGGATCTGGGAGCAGATATAATTCTTCATTCTTGTACCAAATATCTTGGTGGCCATAGTGATGCGGTCCTTGGAGCATTGGTGTGCAATAAAAAAGAAATTGACGATCAACTGAGATTTTTGCAGAATGCATGTGGAGCGACACCCGGACCAATGGATTGTTTCCTTATACTTAGAGGTATTAAAACATTACATATAAGAATGAAGCGCGCATGTCGCAATGCAGGAAGACTTGCTGAATTTTTGAAGAATCACCCTGCCATAAATAAAGTTAATTACCCGGGATTTAAGACACATCCTAGCCATCAACTTGCATCTACACAGATGAGTGACTATGGGGCTATGGTTTCTTTTGACCTGAAAAAAGATTCATTGGAATCTGCTATCGGAGTACTCAAGAAATTCAAAATGTTTAGCCTTGCAGAATCTCTTGGAGGTGTAGAGTCTTTGGTAGGGCATCCTTCTACAATGACACATGCTTCTATTCCAAGAGAGGAACGTCTGAAAGTTGGACTTACAGATTCATTGATCCGATTGAGTGTAGGCATCGAAGATATCGAAGATCTTATGGCTGACCTTGATCAGGCTTTGAGTTAATGGGTTAGCAAGGATTGATGTACTGAATCATTAAGGACAAGCACAGAGTTTAAGTTATTCAAGAGAGGTAAGAATTGGGGTAAGTAACCTGGTTTGGAGTCTGCTTTTGCCGCTTCTGGTTTATAGAGCCATATATCTCGGTGCGCTGCACCTTGGTACTGCCCTTATTTTATTTTCTATAAATACAAAGGTGCGCTGCACCAATGCAATGCAAAAAAGGTGCAGCGCACCAAAATATTTGTAGTAATTAATGTGCAAGAGAAATAAGGTGCAGCGCACCGTGATATGAAATATTTGGTTACTTAATAAATGCGTTTTTTAGACACCCTGTTAGAGATTGAATAATGATAACTCAATTTGCAACAAGTGATGCATGAAAATATCCTTAAAAGCCTGCGAACCTCACCGTTATGGTTTAAATTGCCAACAAAAATTTGAAATAGGTCATAAGTTGAACTATTGGTCAACTAAAGTATTATGGCACGCTTAAATTTTCAATTTAGTTAAAATTATCACCTATATATAATTCATAAAAAAAACCCTTGAAAAGGGTTGAATAACAATAGCCGCGGGTGCAAGCCGTGGTGGATTAAGGCGTTCAACCAACCCTGAATTAGGTTGAATTATTTACCTAAATTAAATATGTCAGATTCATTTCTTTTTAAGTTAAATTGAAATAAAAAAGTAAGCTATTAAAAGCTTGTCCGACAAATGCTATGACGGCGGTGTCAATTCTATTCCCTCAGCCACACCATCCATAAAAAGTAAAAATTATAAATCAATTAACGATACGCCATCTACCTTCTAAAATCAACCATCTACCTTAGGTTTTTAACTGCCGAACCATGACTTTATATTATATTGAGCTTTAAATCAATTACTTTGGAAACAGTATTTAACTGGAATAACTATTCGAAGAAGCAGGATGACCTGCATATCATTTGTTATCTGGAAGGCGAGCTGCTTTATTGTTGTGAATATACCGACAATCAACACGATTATCAGATGGAGATAAAGTGTCGGTTGAAGGATTTTGCCATCGATGAAAAGGAGTCAGTTATGAAATGCAAAAGTTTCATATTAAAACATTTTGGATTAAAAGCTCTTGAAGCAATAGAGATAAAACTTAAAGAGGAAAGAGGTTGATAGAAAATGAATTTTTGTTATTCAGGCAATTTATTCTTAAAGATGAGGCATTGGCCCTTGTTAAAAAATTAGATGAAGGTGGCATAGAGGCCATCCTTGGGGACAATAAAGCTCCATTTGATGTGACATTTAGTGGGAATACTTCGATGGATAAATATGATGTCAAAATAAGAAAGAGAGACTTTGAAAGTGCAGACCTACTCATTGCAGAAACCTCTGATGAAGCTATCCATGACCTGCCGAATGATTATTATTTATATTCATTTACTATTGATGAATTATATCAGATCCTTGCCCGATATGATGAATGGGGTGAGATAGATATTGCACTTGCAAAAAAAATACTGACCGAACGTGGAGAGAACATAGATGATGAATTGATAAGTATTTACAAAAAGAAACGACTTACCCAGCTCGCCCTACCCGAGAAAGTCAATAAAGGTTGGCTAATAGTCTCTTATTTCCTTGCATTGAGCGGTATCTATGGCATCGCATTTGGCCATATTATTTACTCATCTAACAAGACACTTCCGGATGGAAAGGTGGTACCAACCTACACAGAAAATGATCGCAAAGCAGGGAAAATCATCTTTTATATTGGATTATTAGCCTGCATTATTTTCCTATTAATGAAGATTTTTATTAATAAATTATAGAAAATATATAGTAAAGAATAAAAATTTTAGTCTATAAAACATAATAGCAATGGACTTTTGACCAATTTCTAACCAAAGACAGAAAAATTAAATAAATAAAAATAGGTTATTTTATTTTTAATAAGTATACATTTACAATATGAACACAGCGCAAGGATTCGGATTTTTTTATTTTTATTTTTACTTTAGAGAGTAGGCCGGATCGCTTTTGCTATAATTAAGATATAAATTAATAAACATAAGAATCCTGGCCGCAAGCCGGGATTTTTCATTTTAAGTCAATGAATAATCCAATTTTAAATAACCATACTCCAATAAAAAAGATAGCCATTCAGGGTTATGAGGGAAGTTTCCATCAGGAAGCAGCATTGAATTTCTTTGGTGAACATATAACTATCCTACCTTGTGATAATTTTCCTGAAGTTTTCAAAGTTGTGGATGATGCCGCCCAGTCTGACGCCGCTGTAATAGCTATAGAGAACTCGATAGTAGGTAGCATCCTGCCCAATTATAATCTTCTACAAGAGAGTAAGCTCATCATTACCGGCGAGATCTATCTCAATATTAGCCAAAATCTTCTGGTATATCCGGGCGTACGAATAGAGGATGTCCGTGAAGTTCGTTCGCATCATATGGCCATAAGACAATGTAGAAATTATCTGCTCGACTTTGACTGGAAAGTGATAGAAACAGAAGACACTGCTCTTAGTGCCAAACACATCAGACAGCATCACAGCAAACATATAGCTGCTATCGCTTCCAAACTGGCTGCCGATATGTATGGTCTTGAAATTCTTGCACCGGACATCCATACGATGAAAACTAATTATACAAGATTTCTGGTCCTGGAAAGAGAAAAGCAAGCTATGCCAGTACCGGATGCAAACAAAGCTTCTGTCAATTTCAACACCAATCATTCCATGGGAAGTCTGGCCAAAGTGCTTACTGCCATCGCTGATGGGGGCATCAACCTCAGCAAGTTGCAGAGCTTCCCGATTCCTGGTAGTGAATGGCTATATTCCTTTCATGTCGACATGGAGTTTGATTCAATCGAACAATTTGATAAAGTAATAAACATGATCCGATCTCTTACAGTGGAATTGAAAATATATGGTGTGTACAAAAAGGGAAGTACCATTTAAAAAAAAGATAAATGATCAAAGAAAGTATTAAAACCGCGACAAGGCTGGATGGTATCGGAGAATATTATTTCTCGACCAAACTCAAAGAAATCGATGTACTCAATAAAGCCGGCAAGAATATCATCAATCTTGGAATAGGTAGTCCTGATCTGCCTCCTCATCCTGATGTCATAGAAGAGCTTAATAAACAGAGCCAAAGGCCCGATGTACATGCCTATCAGAATTATAAAGGAAGCCCCATATTGCGACAGGCCATAAGTAATTGGTATGCGCAATGGTACAATGTCGAACTTGATCCAGTTTCAGAGATTTTGCCGCTGATGGGATCTAAAGAAGGTATTATGCACATATGTATGACTTACCTTGATAAAGATGATATAGTGCTGATTCCTAATCCCGGATATCCAACTTATAGCAGCGCTGTGAGGTTGGCGGGTGGCCAAGTTGCAGCTTACACATTGGATGAGTCGAAGAATTGGGCACCTGATTTTGCAGAACTTGATTCTATTGTTTTATCGGCTAATCATCCCGTGAAAATGTTGTTTGTCAGCTATCCTCACATGCCAACAGGTGCGAGTTCGGATCGGGATATTTTTGAAAAACTTGTCCGATTTGCTATCAAACATGATATACTTATCATTCATGACAACCCATATAGCTTTATCTTGAATGATAGTCCGATGAGCATGTTAGAAATTCATGGAGCTAAGGAAGTCGTCATTGAGCTTAATTCCTTATCTAAATCACACAATATGGCGGGTTGGAGAGTTGGAATGATATGTGCGGCAGAACAAAGGATCAATGAGATCATCCGTTTCAAAAGTAACATGGATAGCGGAATGTTCTTGCCCGTCCAACTTGCTGCAGCAAAAGCATTAGAACTAGGAAAGGATTGGTTCGATCAATTAAACGAAGTTTATAAAGAACGGAGGGAGAAGGTGTACGAATTACTAGCATTGTTGAAATGCACCTTTCATACCGATCAAAACGGAATGTTTGTTTGGGCAAAATGTCCAATTGATTGTAAAGATGGTTTTCAATTAAGTGACGATGTGCTGTACAATGCGAATGTGTTTATAACTCCGGGTGGTATCTTCGGAAGTGCAGGTTGCAATTTTGTAAGAGTAAGTCTTTGCAGTACTAATGAGAAACTCGATGAAGCAATTAAGCGAATAAAAACAGCTGATCTATGGTAGTCACGGTGATAGGTATGGGGCTGATCGGTGGGTCTTTGGCGCTTTCCTTGCGTGAACATGGGCTATCTAGCAAAATAATTGTAGTAGATCAGAATGATGTACATGTGGAGAGGGCCTTGGCCTTGGGTTTAGCGGATGAGACTAGGGGGCTGTTGGATGCAATAAATGTTTCCGAGCTCATTATTTTAGCCGTTCCGGTTGATATTGCTGTAAAACTTTGTCCGCAAATACTTGATCTTGTTACCGATCAGATGGTCTTTGATGTTGGATCTACCAAGTCTAGCATTCTACAAGCCATCCACAATCATCCGAATCGAGGGCGTTTTGTCGCCAGTCATCCCATGTGGGGAACAGAATTCAGTGGCCCAGATGCTGCCATCTCGGGAGCTTTTGTCGGAAAGGCAGTTGTAATAACTGATCCTGAACACAGTGATAAGATTGTTCTGGAAAAAATAGAATCTATCTTTTCAATTCTTGGGCTCCATATTTTGAAAATGAGTAGTGCAGACCATGATCTTCATGCAGCTTATGTAAGTCACATTTCGCACATCACTTCATTTGCATTGGCCAATACAGTGCTGGAAAAAGAAAGAGAAGAAGATACCATTTTCCAGTTGGCAAGTGGTGGATTCGAAAGCACAGTCCGCCTCGCAAAGAGTAATCCAGCGATGTGGGTGCCGATCTTCATGCAGAACAAGGAAAATGTCCTGGATGTATTGAATGAGCACATCTCACAATTAAGAAAATTTAAAAGTTGCCTCGAAAAAGAAAACTATGAATATCTATACGAACTCATTGAAAATGCGAATCGGATAGGGAAGATATTGCCGTGAAAGAAATGGTGAATTATAAATGATGAATTATAAATGATGTGTGATAACTATATAAATCGAAAGCAAACGTAACGCCATACTAACTTCTAACTTCTAATTTTAATTTTAAACATGAAAATACTAATTGGTAACGAACAATGGATATTAACCACAAAGCATGATCACATCCGTAACGCCATTCTAATTTCTAACTTCTAACTTCTAATTTTTTTAATAACAATTAACAATCATACACCATGATACAGACATTAAACACAACAAAACCGATCGAAGAGATCTTAAACAAAAAGCCTTTGATCATCTCCGGACCGTGCAGTGCAGAGACAGAGGAACAAGTCATTGCAACAGCCACCAGACTTGCAGCCACAGGTAAAGTTGATATCCTGCGTGCAGGAATCTGGAAGCCAAGGACCCGTCCGGGAAGTTTCGAAGGAATCGGCACCAAAGGTCTTCCTTGGCTGCAGCGAGCGAAAAGGGAAACCGGATTACCGGTGACAGTTGAAGTTGCTACAGCGAAGCAAGTGGAAGATGCCTTGCATTTTGATGTAGATGTGCTGTGGATAGGTGCCAGAAGTACAGTCAATCCATTCAGTATACAAGAAATGGCCGATGCATTAAGAGGAGTTGACGTGCCCGTATTGATTAAAAATCCAATCAATCCTGATCTTGAACTTTGGACTGGAGCCGTTGAAAGGATTGCAAAAGCAGGGATTAAAAAAATCGGTTTAATTCACCGAGGATTCTCATCCTATGGCAATGCTGAATACAGAAACGCTCCGATGTGGCACCTAGCCATTGAGATGAAGCGTAGAAATCCGGAATTGATCTTTATCAATGATCCGTCTCACATTTGTGGTCGAAGAGACATACTCATGGAAACAGCTCAAAAGGCTATAAATCTTGATTATGATGGCCTCATGATAGAAAGCCACATAGATCCTGACAATGCTTGGAGCGATGCTAAACAGCAAGTTACTCCGGAAAGATTGGCAGAAATGCTTGAGTCCATGATCTGGAGACATGAAGCTCCGGAGAGTGAAGATTCACTTTCAAGACTCGAGAAGATGCGTCAACAAATCAGCCATCTTGATGATGAATTGATGCAAATACTTGGTCAAAGGATGAAGATCGCTGATGAAATTGGTTCTTTCAAAAAGGAGAACAATATTACCATCCTTCAGACTACCAGATGGAATGAAATATTATCAACTGCATTTGCCAAAGGAGACATGCTTGGGTTGAGCCAAGAATTTATTACAAGGTATTTTGATGCAGTGCACATGGAGAGTATTAACCATCAGAATAAGGTGATGGATGGGGAGGGGTGATTGTTAATTATTAGGTGTTTATTGTTAATTGTTAGGTGTTAATTATTTGATGGATCATGATTTCAATTGACAGGTTTTACCCAACAACCCAACAAGATGTGGAAAACTTGATTTTGTAAATATAGTAATATCTTTCATTTTTGACTCGACGGTTGCGTAAAGCGGA
>Ga0075154_10000248_pt1 | contig 48242 bp, 32 predicted proteins | sample JI71714BDNA_FD_70965 | JGI IMG/M metagenome (GOLD analysis project Ga0075154, IMG submission 70965) | Wastewater effluent complex algal communities from Wisconsin, to seasonally profile nutrient transformation and Carbon sequestration -... | ecosystem: Engineered > WWTP > Effluent > Algae... | reverse complement strand
GGATAAGATTATGAATGGCTTGCGAGGCATGGAAATTAGGAGGTTAAGAGGTTAGAAGGAGCGGATTGGCACTTTAGTACTTTGCGTTTTAGCTATGTACGTAAATTAGCCTAGTTTTGATTTCTACTAGCTCATTTCTAAAAAGTTCTTGTGCATAACGATATTATCATAATGATATTCTACCTAGTATCATACTCACGACTACTCAACTGAGGCTCTGTTGTACTGTTATACTGAAATACTGATATACTATCTTACTTTCACACTCTCCTCCAGCACATCAATGATCGTCTTTAATATTATGAACATCGGTTCCCTGCCTTCATTCGTTACGATGGGAAGGTCATCCGCTTCGAGTGCGTCTTCCACAAAGGCAAGTAGATCTTCTTGTGAGAATCCTTCAAAAAGAGAATCAATGCGTTGTTTGAATTTTTTTCCTTCCGAGGCATTGATTTTCTCCCAATTCAATTCTTCAGCTGCATCGATTTGATCAGGTTCGATCATGGCCATTTCAAGACCACTCTGTGCATATGTCTTATAGATAATGGTGACCAGAAAAGCGCAATAATCAAATTCTTCTTCAGTTAACAGTTCAAGATTCTCCTGACCCAGATAAGATATCAGCGCCGGCTGATCGGCAGCGATATTCTCCAACTCCATTACCGGGTCATTGTCTGACTCTATCTCTTGTTCGAATATTTTCTCTATTATTTCCTCTGTAAAATACATGACTTTTTTTGTCAAATATACTGTTTTATTATATATGGGCTATTCTTGTGCGTGTGAATGACAGTCTTATTTCTGAAAATTAATTTTTATTGGAAAGGTTCTATCTTTACTTTTTTTTCGTTATTCAAATTGAAATATACTTTTATGCCAAATATTACTTTGCTATTTAAATCTGTTTTTGTCATTTTCCTTTTAAGTCTGGTGGCTTGTAAAAGCGATAAAGTAGATGACAAGCCTAAAGCCAAACCTGATCCACAGCTGGATGCACTCAATGAAATAGTTGAAAAGAACCCTAATAATGCTGATGCATTATTTAATCGTGCACAGTATTATTACGACGTTGAGGGTTATGACGAAGCTATATTGGACTTGTCATCAGCAATGAAAATAGATAGCTTGAAGCCAAAATATTATCATTTACTGGCAGATACGTATATGGACTATTATCAGTCTAGAATGGCGCTGTTGACGATGCAGAAAGCTTCCGGAATGTTTCCTGACAGTATTCGGACCTTACTAAAACTGACCGAATACGAAATGATCCTAAAGCAATACGATGAAGCAATGCAGACGATTAAAACCATCCTGGAAAAAGACAAACAAAATGCTGATGCTTACTTACTAATGGGATCAGTTCTGAACGAATCAGGTGATTCAAAACGCGCTTTACTCGCATTCAAAAAAGCAACAGAGATCGATCCTTATCTAATAGATGGTTGGATAAAAGCAGGAGCATTATCAGACGAAATAAAAGAAAAAGATGCTGAGAAATACTTCAAAACTGCACTAAAAATAGATTCTACTTCTTATCAGGCACTTTATGCAATGGCTATGCACCATCAGAACCTTAACCACCTCGATGAAGCCATCACATGGTATAAGAAGATGAATTTGGTGTTCCCAAAGACCGCACAGCCCTATTTTAATATTGGTGTATTGTATCAGGAAATGGACTCCCTGGATAAATCCCTTGAATTCTTGACCATTGCTACAGAATTGGATAAGATCTATGCAGAAGCATATTACGCGAAGGGAATAGTTTTAGAAAAACAAGGTAAGCTGGCTGAAGCTCAGAAGCAATATTCTCAAGCTTCTACTATCAGTCCAAAATTTGTAAAGGCCGAACAGGCTTCGCAGAGGTTGAAAAATCTACTGAAGGAAAAAGCGGTAAAGTAATGAACAATGATTGATGAATAATGAATAATGAGAGCACGCAGTAACGCTTGATCTTAACTGCAGGCTATTCTTGAACACTCCATGCCATTCAATAAGTAGCAAAATTATGATGAGGAACAGTGATTTCCCCCTTTGGAGGGCTAGGGTTTATACATATCTTTTCAGAAGGCATTAAAACTGGAGAATTTACTATAACGTATATAGTTTGCATTATAAAAATGAATGAACGGTGTAGCTGTGGCCTTATAAAATTTAGTGAATGATTGGAGCAAAAGCCAAAAAATAGCTAAGCCCTATACAGCGAGGAACGAAGCCTTATAGGGCTTAGCGTAATTTTTAGAGCTTTTGCGGAGTGAGTGAGCGTTAAGAATTTTGCTACCCCTCTGGCAGAGGGGTGCCGAAGGCGGGGTGTCTAGCCTTGGGTTTTTTTGTTACTTTTTTTTGCCAAGAAAAAAAAGTAAGTAAAGCAATTAAATTATCCTAAAAATACTGAAATATATCAATGTATCTAATTAATTATCAATCACTTATGAGCATTGTTAATATTTGTGTATAAACCCTAGCTTTGGAGGGGGGTAGAGGGAGGCTTTTCTATTGAAAAATGAAAAATAGACGAACCTGTAATTTTTCAAGATGCTTGTATCAGGCTATCTTTGAACATTTTACTTTTATCCATCATTAATCAAAACTATGATAAGCTGCAGATGTCCCTCTTTGGAGAGGGTGAACGACACAGAAAAGGTGCCAAAGCGACCTTTTTAAGGAAGTAAAACGAAACGAAGTGCAAGTCACTACTTGCACAAAGTGAAGTCAGAACACAATTGAGCATGCCTGCCGAAAGCATGAAGGCAGGTTACGAAATTGTGTTTCTGTGGGTTAGGGAGTGGACTTTTTTAATGAATAATGAACAATCAATAATGCTGCAGCGAAGTAATAATTAAAAATTAAAAATTACTTCTTAAAATCCTTATCTTCCGTCTTCTTTTCTTCTTTATGTACTTTATCACCTTGCTTTAGTATCCTTGAAACAGTGCTATAGGGTCCGGTAATGATTATCTCATCTACTTTTAATCCTTCGAGAATCTGGATAAATTCGTCATCTTGAATACCGGTTTTAACCTGCACCATTTTGGCAGTATCAGCACTTTGAACAAAAACAACTTCTACAAGATTAGCTTTCTTTTTAGAGGCTGTATCACTTTTCATCTTAGGGTCTTCTCTGGTTGTAACTGATTGAATTGGAACTGTTACAATGCCTGATTCCGTATTAGTATTTATCTCCACAGATGCGGACATACCTGGTCTGAATGGAAATGGCTGACCTTTTTTAATCATATCTTTATACGAATCAAAATCCATCCTAATCTTCACCACAAAATTAGTCACCTGATCACTGTTTAATGATGCTGCAGCAGTTGATGCTGTCGATGAGCTGTTAGCAATTTCAGTTACCACGCCTGAAAATTTCTTACCATAGAATGCATCTACGTCGATCTCTGCAAGATCGCCTTTACTTACTCTGACAATATCATTTTCTGAAACTTCTACCTGAACCTCGATGACATTCAGGTTGGCTATGGTCATCATTTCCGTACCCGACATCTGGATTGTTCCAACGACGCGTTCACCTTTTTCCACATTCAGTGAACTAATGACACCATCTACAGGTGCATAAATAAATGTCTTATTTAGACTCGTCTTCAATTCATCCAGTGAAGCTTTTGCGCTTTGTGTACCATACTTGCTGGCAGTGGCATTTTCCTGAGCTTGTTTTAAGCCAGCCTCAGCAGATTTGGCATTAGCTATAAGTCCATCCAGTGATGCCTGAGATGCTTCAAGGTCAGCTTTACTAATGACACCGTCATCGAAAAGCTGTTTGTTTCTTTTATAAGTTTGTCTGGCATTGGTCAACCTGGCATTCACCTCCTCTATCTGTGCTTTTGCACTGTTAATTTGCGACCGAGAAACTGCCTCTTGCGTAGTTGAACTTTTAACAGAAGCCTGTCCTCTTTGCACAGAAGGCAGGTAGCTATCTGGGTTGATCTTAGCAAGCAATTGTCCAGCCTTGACGGTATCTCCTTCCTTCACATAAAGCGCAATGATCTCACCTGACACATCTGAACTGATCTTTACCTCATTCTCAGGAAAAATTTTCCCCGAAGCAGAAACAATCTCTTTGATAGTTCTTTCCGAAACTTTCTCAAAGGTCACCGCCTGGCCTTTAGGTTTATTCTTTCCATTTATTACAGCTGCGACTATGAGGATGACGACAAGGGAGATCAAACCAATGATCCACCATTTTCTTTTGTTATTTCTAGGCATTTATTAGCTTGTATTCTTTAGTTAAATGTAATTTGTTTTCCAGCATAATAATCCAATACTTTCATCTTGAAGGTATAGTCATATTTATTAATAATAATGCTGCGCTCAGCATTGTCCAGATTATTCTTAGCGGATATTAATTCGAATGAATTGGCTGTACCGATTTCAAATCTTTTCTGGGCGTCATTGTATGCACCTTCCAATGCTTCCTGGCTGCGAATAGATGCGTCCAACGTTCTTCTTGCTGCACGTGCATCCGTTAAGGATTTCATTATATCACTTCTGAGTTTCTGACGAGCCTGTGTATCCTGAATTCGTATGGATTCGGTATTTAATTTTGCATTTTGTATAGCTGAACGTGCAGCATTTTTATTGTAAATAGGTATCTGTAATCCAACTCCAATACCATATCCAAAGTTTTGATTTAACTGAGAGAAATATGGGTTATTCCCTGTGATAGGAACATCGTTGATAATTGCAAAATCTACAAATTCATTATTAAATTTAACCTTTACAGGTTGTTCTACTGTACTAAAACTAAGGATTCGTTGATTAAGAGAGGAATAATTAGTTCCGGCAGATGCTTGTGCACCAAGACTAGGGAGTCCTTGTGATTTTGCAATTTTTTCTCCCAATAAAGCACTGTTGATCTGACTTGAAAATGATTGAAATTGTGGTTGTGTCTTCAATGAATTGGCGACAAGTAGTTCATAATCGATCATATCCGGATTCTCCACAGGAATAGGCACAGCAGGCGCTATTACATCGATATTAACACTTGCATCTACAAACATTAGTTGCTTCAGATTTAATAATCCATTCGCAATATCATTTTCAGCAGTTATAATTTGGGTTTCATTCTGAGCTTGTTGAGCAAGTATGTCAAGGCGTGAATTTTTATTTTTCGAACCTGCATTAATCATTTTATCTGTCACCCGAAGTTGTTCAGTAATTTGATCCATACTCTTTTTCGCTACTTCGAGGTTTTCCTTTGAGACCAACAAAATAAGATATGCCTGGGCCACACTAAGTGAGATATCGTAGACTAATTGTTCTTTGTCAGCTTCAGAAGCGTTGAGGTTAGATTGACTTTGTTTGATCGTATTATTGATCCTATTAAAGTTAAACAGCGTAACACTTGACTGTAGATTATATGATTGATTTCCGAAATTCTGATTGTTAAAACTATTGGTAGTCGGATCTATCTGTCGTCCAAAACTCTCATAAAAGGAAGTTGAACCATTAAGATCAGGAAATCTTCCCGCCTTAGCCGTGGTATAACTAATAGCATCCCTTCGAATCATCAGATCAGACTGCTTTAGCTGGAGATTATTCTGCACTGCTTCATTAATACACCGATCCAATGTCCATACTTCTTGAGCAATGGCCTGATTCGGAATAACGAAAGGGATCAAAAGAAATATCAACAATTTGTACATCTGATTCAATATTTTCGTAATGATACTATTGATATTCTAAGTAGTAAAATTAATTCTACAAACTAAGGCAATAGCTAGATAAATGACAGGCTTTAGGCTTTAGGCTTTAGGCTTTAGGCTTTAGGCTTTAGGCTTTAGGCTTTAGGCAAAATTCGTAATTGTGAATGAAAGTTCCCGGTAAAGTATAAAAATAATCATGCATCGCCGATTCAATCTCAATCATGCTTAATTCAACATTTAACCTTCAATATTCAACATTTCTATCCTACTAGACCTTGCAACCAACCCGGAAATATTACCATAATGACGAGCAGACAGAGTGAAAGCACAATAGAAGTCTTTATCAAGCCAGGTAAAAGGACTTCATTGTCTACATCTTCTTCTTTCGTAAAGTACATAGCTGTGATAGGTTTGAAGTAATATGCTATACTTATGGCAGAATTGATGACAGCTACTATCACCATGACAGGATTGGCCTCTAAAGCTTTGGTAAACAAGAAATATTTGCCAAAAAATCCTGCTAAAGGAGGTATACCTGCCATTGAAAGCAAGGCTACCGTCATTGCAAATGCCAACAATGGTTTTCGTTTAGCTAAGCCATTAAACACAGAAATGTTCTCAGAAGCTTTTTGTTCGCTTATCAACATAAAAATTGTAAAAGCTACTATGGTTGCTATGGAATACGCTGTTAAATAATAAAATACACTGCTCACACTATTGTATTGGAGGGAGACTACACCTAATAAAAGGTAGCCCGCATGAGAGATAGAAGAGTAAGCCAATAACCTTTTGAAATTGCTCTGCATAAGTGCTCCAAAATTGCCTACAGTCATAGTGAGGCAAGCGATTGCTCCCAGCATCGTCATCCATTCTCCGGCAACACCAACAAACGATATACTAAATATTCTTACCAATGCTCCAAATCCTGCAATTTTGACAACAGATGCCATGAAGGCAGTGATGATCGTAGGGCTTCCCTGATACACATCAGGACTCCAAAAATGAAAAGGAGCAGCTGAAATTTTGAAACACAGTCCGATAGTTAACAACATGAATCCAATATATCCATATCCTGAGAGGCCTCCGGAAGTCAACTTTTCACCCATAGCCACGACGTCAAATGTACCTGTAGCGCCATACAATAAAGCCATACCCATCAATAAAATACCTGTGGCAAATGCGCCCATCAAAAAATATTTTAAAGAGGCTTCATTTGATCCCAGGTCGTTTCTTCTGCTTCCGGCTAATACATATAATGGAATAGAGAGTATTTCGATTCCGAGGAATAACATTACCATATTTTGAAAAGAGACCATACAAATCCCCCCACACAAAGAGAATAGGATCAAGCCGTAATTGTCGCCAAGTGTCTCCCCAAGTTGCCTGAATCCATATCCTGAAGCTAAAAATACAAGAAAGGTCGCCAGGCACATTAAAGCTGTAAAGGCCAATGCGTAATGATCAAAGATCAACATATGCCGTAGGTCAAAGACTTCACTGTTTAATGCCACTAAAGACAGTACAAGTCCGCCAAGTGCGGTAACTAAACCAATTCCCTGAAGTATGGATCTTTTTGCAAATAATCCTGCAAATAAAACGACCAAGGCTCCGGTAAAAATCACTATTAATGCACCCATATTTTCTTAAATCTGTAGTATATCGCTTTTCTGCAATAGAGCACAATATTAATAAATATAAGGAATATGAGGAGGGTTTGAGGATCATAAATTCATAGTTACTAACAAAAAAAGAGATAGTTACAACGAACTATCTCTTTTCAAAATTTCTTATAGGCGATTTGCGACTATATTTTTATAAAACTATTCTTCGCTATAGTTTCACCATGTGCTGTTTTTGCCATTAAAATATAGTACCCCGGAGAAAATTTACTTACATCAAAACTTCCGTTTGCTGCGCTACTCAGAGGTACTTCAATAATTGTCCCGTCTAGGCGGTATATCGTGTAATTTAAGTCAGACCTTCCGCTGGGTGCGTTCCATCTTAATTCATTGGAAACCGGATTAGGAAATAAAAATAGCTTCGACAGCGTGATAGAGCCGGATGAGGCAGATTGTTCTGTTATAAATAAAGGATCCGCTGCTTTGATTACATCACCGGAAGTGCTGGAATTTGTATTATTGGCATTCCCGACACCATAAAAAGCGACATTACCACTTCCACCAGCGGGAGATGTCCAATCGACGGTAAATGTAGAGTTGAAAGATGGTTTTTTGTGTTCAAAATAACTTCTGCCATTTTTTGAGGTAACCTGTGCATCTGTTGTTGGATTTGCCATCGTACCTGCATTGGTATTAGCTCCATCCACAATACTAACTAATTGGAAGCCATATCCTTTTGGATTGGATCCGCTAATGGTAGTAAAACTAAAACTAAGTTTGTACAGCGTAGATGGTTTGTACTTATCCACCACATTTCCCTCCTCATCTTTAAGAGTGATAGCTGTAGAAACATTGTAGGCGCCCCCGGAATGGCATTCCGAGCAGTTGTAAGACTTATCTCCCGGAGCTCCGGTATTCCCTTCGCCTCCTTGTTTTGCCCGGCCTCCCATATTGCTCATACTGAGCATGGCGATTAAGCCGATAGTAAGGACTCCGATTGTAGATTTAAACATTGATTGACTATTTTAATGTTGTGAAATAAATTAAATGAATGGAAATAAACCATTTCATTCTTGGATAAGATGCTCTGCAAAGTCAATTCGCTGCATATAATTTAAAATAAATAAAATTAGAAATCCTTCAAATAAATCCAAAAAGATGACTTTATAATCACATAAAAGAGCAAAAAACGCTGTAAATCACAAATTTATCATTGAAAATCAAAGCCCAAATTTTTATTTTTGCCAGTTACACCATGATAGAATTGCTTCATAAGAACATACAATTCATCATACGTTATATTTGGAGAGATTGGTTCGCCAATTTTTACAATTTTTTTACCATAATCGAAGGCTACCAAAATAATGGGTACTTGCGCTTTCTGAGCTATATAATAAAAACCGGACTTAAGCTTTTCTACTTTTCCTCGTGTTCCTTCAGGAGCGATAGAGAGTCGAAAATCAGGATTATTACGAAATACCTCAGCAACGGCATCAACATAATTATTACTCTTGCGTCGATCTACCGGATATCCACCCATCCACCTGAGGATTGCCCCAAATGGCCATCTGAAGAGGGTATCTTTACCTACAAAATTAATGTGCCATGAAAGCGCACTTCTGGTCAACAATCCCAGTGGAAAATCCCAATTGGATGTATGAGGGATTACGATCAATATATATTGTCGGAGTAATAAAGGGTTCCAACCCTGTATCTTCCAACCCAAAATTTTCAAAATCCAAGCACTTAGACGACCCATTCTTTTTATTTATTCGAAATACGAATACTTAATTGACAACTATTTCGCAGTATAACTCAATTTGAACTCTTTTCTGAACAAATTCTTTTGTCCCAACAAGAATATCTATTCATTATTACTCTTCAAATATAGACAAAGAGCTCCACTATCCATGTGATTACTTTCGTAAAACATACAGTAAAACTACTAATTTTCAATATGGCTGAAAAGGATGAGATATTCTTGAATATATGATGTCATCTTTGTAACATATCGAAACGGAAAATAAAACACCGGTTTTTTGAAAGATAAAAAATTGTTTTATTATTCGATACAACTACGGAAAGGGTGATGCTTAATAAATTTTTAGAAGGGAAATATTTGAAGAAATATTTCCCTTTTTTTATGCTCTTAAGTAAGACTGATATCATAAAGTGCAATATCCAGTTATCAAGGCAGATCCACCCCAATGATTCCAAACTACATCAATTGCTGGACAGAACCATCGGAGCCTCATTCTGACTTCTGACTTCTAACTTCTGACTTCTGACTTCTGACTTCTAATTTCAAATACCCTGCAACCTAAAAAAAGTTGAACTATTAATCAATTACATGATGCTCTGCAGCCTGCACGATAGCACCCACTGAATAAGTCTTCTGTGAAAGATCAGAAATGAATGCGACCACCTGACAATTCTTAGCAACCCACCATCCATTCTCTGGAGGCAGGGTAAATTCATATGTTCTTTTAATCTGAGACCCAGGAGTAAGTGTCAAACCGATAGGATCACCTGCCAATTCAGTCAGCATCTGTCTAAATACATGATTGTGTTGATATTCCTTGACAAAAATAATATTATCTTCCTGAGAATCAAGGATATCCGATTCGGTCACAAGTGCATGTATTCTGAACTCTCCGGAAGTTTGAACTACCGGATCTATGGTAATATTTGCTATTAGCTTTCTTGTATTGAAATCATAAGTATTATTGATCGTGATCTTTGCTTTAGGTATAGATCGCAGCTCATTTTCAATATTTCCCAGCACTGCAGTGCTCGTAAGAATATAATCTTCCAATGGATTATAGATCTTTCTGTCCAAACTTACAGCAGGTTTACCCAAATAGAATCCCATTTGCCCTTCAAGAGCTTCTCCATCCGTAGTTCTGAAATCATATTTACTTTTGTACTCAGCAGGTTCTGTGATCGGGGATCCAAGAAACTCTGTATGATAAGCAACAGCCACAACATTCTTGGGATATCTACCCATTAAAGAAGTGATTTCTCTAGCAGCATTTGGACAATTTGGACACTTTACTCCAGTAAAATCCTCAATTAGAACAACTCTGTCTGAAATAATTTCACCCGCCTTTGGCACTATTATTTCTGTCTCTGAGCAACCATTAAATAGAACGGCAATGAAAAGGAAGCATGAAAGTCTAAAAATATTGATCATCATTATTTAATTATAATAATATTAAAATGAGGTAGATAATGTTGCTCTAACACCGCTGAATGCAGGCTCATATCGGCAAATACCACCTGTACAAACAATTCCTTCCACCTGCTTGATGTAACCCACAGAAAATCTATTAGGTCCACGGTTATAAAAGGCAACGATTGAAGGATAATTATTTGCCTTTTTGGTTTTCTCAGAGTTGAACCCGTAGTTATACATATCAGAGACGACAAAACTCCAGTGAGGAGCTATAGTAAACTCTGCAAGGCCATATACCCAGCTTCCGTAATCCTGATCAGTGAACATGGCTGACCCTTCCAATCGAATAGCTGTCTTCTTATTGAATTTATGAAGATACTCCAAGAAAGGCACATAAGTCTCTACATTCGGAGCATTGACTTTACCTTCATAGACAAACTGGTTATAAACCTGTCTTTGTAACCCAATGATAAAGTTATTATTCTTGTTAGGTTTATAAGTTACTTCACCATAAATCTCTCTATAGAGCTTGACATCTTCCAGCGAGTTAATATGTGAATAATTAACCAAAGCACTCACCTTTTTGTTGAACTTATATTGAACATCAAATTGGAAGGCTACTTCTCCCATGAATTGTGTGGCTGGATTGTATCTCGAAGTAAGTCTGTAGGTATTAACCTTAGACATCGCAGGGATGTAGTTAACAAGTCCTCTATTGAGTAGTAAATTTGGATCTGTTCTAAATGAAAAATTCTCTGTTCTCTTACCTTCCACCGAAATACCCAGTCCATGATCTGCATAGCTAAAACTTGAATAGAATACAGTCCCTGCGTCCTTAATGAATTTACCTGCAGAAGAATCCTGTCCAATATGCTGGAACGCTGTCGGCGACCTCATGATCTCTGCTGTTTTATAAGCACCTTCCACATACCAGCTGATCGGACCATAATTCAAGGTATTATATAATGTCATCGCATAAGTATTCGTCTTGTAAGAGTGAATACTGTCTTTAGGCTCATAATATTTTAATACATTATTAATAGCGTCAGTAGTTGAATTTTCGAGCGTTCTGGCTACAATGCCCACTCCCGGAGAAATAGAAAGTGAAGCCCTACCTGTAGTATCATTAGTAGATAAGTAACCCTCGATGCTTGCTCCTTTAATAATAGCTCCATAACGATCAAATTGAAATTTTTGCTGACCTGTGAATCCTTTGATCTTCCAATCCGGCGCTATTTCATATACTGCCCGCACTCCGAATAGCGCATTGTCTATGGCCAATGGTCTTTCTTCATAAGCACGATATATTATACCTGAGCCGATCTGATCATATATATATCCACCTTTTATGTTCAATTTATCTATCTGCTTGGAGACATACCAGTTTCCGATACCGACCGCCGTGTAAGAACCTCCATTTGGATTAAAAAGATATGAATTATTGAAAACGTCCAGTCTAATGCCCGCATCGAAGCCTTTGACATTATAATTGACATTGAGCCAGGAATCCGCACCGTAAAGCTGAGTCTCATATTGCGGCGTATTTGCAGCATTGATTGACTCATCCTTCATAAAGAAATTCAGGTTAGTCTGGAGACTTCCAGAGATCTTGCCGGCAGTAATGCCCTGACCATCACTTTTGCTCCAAAACAACACCATTAGGAAAAGGGTAAAAACTACTTTTTGCATATAGAGGTTTGCGAATATTTTAAATATTGAGGCAAAAGTATATTTTTATTTTTTGAAATGAGCGATTCAAACAATAAATAATTGGTAAAAAATAAATTAGTTTTGCGGCTTAAAAATCATAATAAGGTATTTTCACTATCATAATGGTTAAAGTCTAGTTAAATAGAGTGATGTTTATTATAAATTGTATTTCCTTTATGTTATAGTGCCTTGCAACTTAATAATTAAATCAAAAATTCTAATAAATCATATTCATGCGAATCCAAAAAATTTTTAACTTATTTTTTATTGCACTAGTAATATTTTATTCTGGTGTTCTATCTGCACAATCAAACCTTCCTACCACTCAAATCAAATCTCTTGATGGTAAAAACGTCACGTTAAAAGATTATATTAAGGACGGCAAAATTACCGTTATCTCTTTTTGGGCGACGTGGTGTGCACCTTGCAAGAAAGAACTGGACGCAATTAATGATTTATATGAAGATTGGCAAAAAACTTATGGTGTAGAATTAATTGCAATATCTACTGATGATTCAAGATCATCCTCCAAGATCAAACCTATGGTAGAACAAAAAGGCTGGGAATATACTATACTGTCAGATCCCAATCAAGAGTTGCAGAAGGCATTTAACTTCCAGGCAGTGCCTCAAACTTTTTTAGTAGATCAAAGTGGGAAAATTGTTTGGACACATTCAGGCTACGTTCCGGGTGATGAAAATGAACTTGAAGAGAAGATCAAAGAGCTTGCCAACAAGTAATACTTTGAAATTGACTATTTTTGCAAAATAAATAGAGGTTCATGATTTACAAATATTTGATAATTACTTTTGCAACGATAGTTTTCTGCTTATCAGCATGTCGTCCGGAACCAAAAGTACCAGATGGAAATAATCTGGGGAGTGAATCCTCATCTGCCGCTCATGAAAGAGTGCAGAAATATATAGATAGTGTATTTCTGACTAACTCTGCCGAGCAAGATTCTTCTTATAGCACAAAACAAATTTATGAAGATGCAAAGCTGATGTCCAATGGAATAAAAGGAGACAGCACCACACCTGAATTACTATTCAAAGCTGGCGCGCTAGTCAAAGGAAGGAAAGATCCAGCTAAAGCTATAGGTATCTGGAGCTTGATTTCTGAAAAATATCCTGACTCAAAATGGGTTGCAGATGCAATGTTTCAGAAAGCCTTTACTTTTGACAATGATCTTCATGACAAACAACTTGCTAAAAAATATTACGAAGATTTTCTAAAAGCCTATCCTAATCATAAATTAGCCGAAGATATAAAACTACTTATACCTACATTGGACAAGACTGATGCACAGCTCATAGAAGAATTTGAAAGAAAAAACAGAAAATAATAATACATCCCTTTTCTTTAAAAATATAATAATGAATTTGAAAATATTTCTTTTGGCTCTGATCACCTTTAGTGGCTTTAACCTTTTTGGTCAAGGTATTGAATTTTTTCATGGGAGTTGGGACGAGGCAAAAGCCATGGCCAAAGAATCTGATAAATTGGTTTTCGTGGATGCTTATACCTCCTGGTGTGGTCCTTGCAAAAGAATGGCAGCAGATATATTTCCACAACCAGAAGTCGGCACCTATTTCAATAAGAATTTTATTAATTTCAAATTGGACATGGAGAAAGGTGAGGGACCTGCCTTCGCAAAGAAATATAGTATTAGAGCATATCCCACTTTCGTATTTATAGATGGTGAAGGCAATTTGGTATTTAATAAGGTTGGAGGATCAGATGCGGCAGGCTTTATCCAAATGGCTACTGCTGCAGTCAACAAATTTGATAGAAGTCCGGTCTATGCTAAAAAGTACGAGGAGGGTGATAAAAGTCCTCAACTTATTTTGGACTACATCAAAGCATTGAATGCTGCAAACAAATCCAGTTTGAAAGTAGCAAATGATTATTTGAATGAGAATAAGACTGGTAGCAGTGATATTCACTATAAAATCATTTATGAAGCAGCAACTTCAAGTGATTCAAAACCTTTCGATCAATTAATAGCAAATGAAAAAAAGATCGTAAAGATTTATTCTCAACAAGATTTTAATAAAAGAAAGTATGCTGCACTTATAGCCAGTGTGCGCAAATCAATTGAATACGAAAGCCCGGACTTGCTTGCTTCTGCACAAGAAACTGCTAAAAAAGTACTTGATAAAGATAATAATAAGATCTTCCAATTGGAATCAACTCTTATTCAAGCTGATGCTGCGAAGGATGGCCCTAAATATGTTTCAATAGCAAGCGAAATAGGAAAAGCACTTAACGAAAAAAGTTTCATCGACATCGATCCTATCATTAAATCTCTAACAACTTTGTATGTTGGTGAAAAAGATATGAAATCAGCAGCTGCTTTATTATATAGCAAACAGGCGGATTTAAGTGACGATCCATCAAAAAGACTTGAATATGCTATTTTTCTGGATTGGTCCAAAGATAAAGACAATGCATTAAAGGAAGCATTAAAGGCTAAATCTGAAGCTGAGAAAAAAAATCAGGACACCACAAAATATGACAACACCATCTTGAGGATCAATTCCAAATAATTATTTTTCAACTTTCAAAACTTACATCATGTCTAAAAAAATACTTTTCATACTACTAACAGTTATGGGCTCATTCACAATGTTTGGGCAAGGCATAGTATTCGAAACAGGCAATTGGGAATCAATTCTTAAAAAAGCTAAAAAAGAGAAAAAGTTGATTTATCTGGATGCTTACACCTCCTGGTGTGGTCCTTGTAAAATGATGAAAAAAAGTATCTTTCCTGATGCTCAGGTTGGTAAATATTTCAATGAAAACTTTGTGAATGCTCAGATAGATATGGAAAAAGGTGAGGGAACCGGACTTGCCAAAACTTACAAAGTCAATGCTTATCCAACTCATTTATTTATAGATGGAAGCGGTAAATTGATCCACCTTAGTCTTGGTTACATGGATGCAGTAGAATTCGTATCCCTGGGCAAACAAGCGAATGATCCCAAACAGCAATATGCCACTCTACAAACTAAATTTGAGGCCGGAGACAGAGATGCAACACTCCTGTCGAATTATCTCAATCTATTGTATCAGACTGGCGATCCAAAAGGAGATGCAGTAGCTCAGGAATATTTCAAAACTCAAAAAGATTTGACCACTGATGAAAATATAAAATGGTTAAATGCTTTTGCCATCAATCCTAATTCGGTGAATCATTCTACTTTACTTGAGAACAAAGAGGCTATTACTGCCAAATTACACAGCGAATTCCTTGGTAATCTTGCATACAATTATTTCAAAAGCGATTATAATAAAAAGCTTGATTTGCCTGCAGCTCAACAACATTTAAGCGCAGTTTATCCTGAAGAGCGCGGTATTCTTTCTTTCTATCTGGCTACATTTTATCACAAGAAAAATAAAGAAACAGAGCAGTATAATCAGGCACTGACCGAATATCTTACTCCTGAAAATGTAGACAAGTTTGACTCTCAGGAATTGAACAGTTTTGCTTGGTATGCTTATGAATCATTTGATGATCCTGCAAAGATCAAACAAGCCATTGTTTGGGCTCAGGCATCTGTAAACAAGCTATCTCAGTATGCCAACAATGATACCTTGGCATGGCTTTATTTCAAAGCTGGAGATAAAGAAAATGCAAGAATAACCGCCGAAAAAGCTATTGCCTTGGGTAAAGCTACCGGCAATGATACAAGCAGTACGGAGGAACTACTGACTAAATAGTATTTGTCGGTTCTATTAATTATATCTTTTGAGCTCGCACTTTCTGTAATGTATATCTATTTGTATAATATTGATTATCATATAGAAAGTTAGAATTTAGAATTTCCTCAAATATGTTGATCTGTGGGACATTACTATCGGAATTTTCCTGCCGTCACTTCTTTAGTCGGGCAAGCCCGCTATCGATGCTATTTGTTGGACACTGGCTTCTGACCACTGACCACTGACCACTTACTACTGACTTCTGACCACTGACCACTGACCACTATCTTTAACTTTAATTCAAATCATGATAAAAACTATAGTATTCGACCTCGGAGGTGTCCTGATCGACTGGAATCCAATGTATGTCTATGAGAACTACTTCGAATCAAAAGAAAGGCAGGATACTTTTTTTAATGAAGTCGCAACATTCGAATGGAATGAAGAGCAGGACGCAGGAAAGCCTCTTGCTCAAGCTACAGAGGAGCGAATCGAACTCTTTCCCGAATGGGATCAAGCCCTCCGCGATTTCTATGGTCGTTGGGAAGAAATGCTTGGCGATAGGATACATGGCACAGTTGAGGTTTTCAGAAAATTAAAAGATCTCGATTTATTCAAGTTATATGCGCTGAGCAATTGGAGCGCAGAGACTTTTCCAATTGCTTTAAATAAATTTGACTTCCTTCATTGGTTCGATGGCCGCCTCATCAGTGGCGAAGAAGGCATGGCCAAACCAAACCCTGATATCTGGCATCTTCTTCGCGACCGCTATGGGCTGGAACCTTCAGAAACTCTTTTTATCGATGATAATAAAAGAAATGCGGATGCGGCAAGATCCCTTGGTTACCATGTAATTCATTTTATCTCACCGGAGCATTTGGAGACATCGTTGAAGGATTATGATGTTAATATAAGCAATGGGTAATGAGTAATACCGGTAATATGTAATCAGCAATACTTCGGAGCGTCATTCTTCTATATAACTAAAACTAAGTTTTTACAGTTGAAGTATTTGACATTAGTTGTTTTGATTTAAACTTTATACTCTCATTTGAGCATTCGCCCAAAAAAGAATTATTAGCCACTAATTGCACGAATGATGCTTTGCATCTAACACGAATTTATTCGTGAAAATTAATGAAATTATCTGCGATGCTGCTTCGCGGTAGTGGCTAAAATATATGGAGTTTTAATGCATTATAAAAATTAGTGTCATCTCCGTTCCCTTTTCATCAAGTTATCTATTTTGATTTTTGGAAGCAAAGAATTCCAGGTTAACTAATTTCTAACTTCTAATTTCTAATTTTCTCATAAGTGATAAATGATAAATTTACAGCGCATTCGATTCGGTGTTTCATTCTCTTAAATAACTAAATTTAATTCGCTGCTAATTAATCAGTTAAGCTATGTGTGTCAATGACACCTCCCCCTACCCCCCTCAAAAAATAGAAATTCGTATATCGACATCCTTTATCATAAATAATCTGCGTCATCTGCGTTCCCTTTTTCCCTAGTTATCTCTTTAATTTTGGAAGCAAAACATTACAGGTAAACTGACTACTGACTGACACTGTGTACTCTCATGAAATACGTTGACAGAAAAGATGTTAGTAACTTTGAATAAAAGTACTAAAAAATGACAATAGAAGAGAGGAGACGTAGAAGATTTAGTGAAGAATTTAGAAAAGAAATCGTTTTCAAAATTGAATCAGGTGCCATTTCTGTCAAAGAAGTAAGTGTACTATATTTTGTCAAAGCTGAAAATGTAAGAAACTGGATACGGAAGTATGGTAAAGAGCCTCTTCCTGTGCAGATTCTTATTCAAAAACCTGCAGAAATCAATCGGGTTTTGGAACTAGAAAAGGAGGCCAAAAAGCTTAAAACCATCATTGGTGAACAGCAGATCAGGATCCTTCATCTTGAAGAGTTAGCAAAGCTTGCAAAGGAAAGGCTTGGAGAAAGGTTCGAAAAAAAAACGAATTGAAAATCATGCAAAATGTGCTAAGCAGATTGTCTGATGCACAGATCCGAGCTGAACAGGTTTACGCCTATTTTGGCAAGAGCCGGCAGGGTTATTTTCAAGCGGTGGCCAGAATGGGTAAGCTGAAGGCTACAATGGAAGTAGTAGAAAGTCAAGTCGATCAATACCGCTCCACAAAGGATGCAAATGCAGGATCCCGTACCTTGTATTATAATCTCAATATTAAAGAGCAATATAATATCGGGGTCAATAAGTTTGAGAAGCTGATGAGCGACTATGGCCTGATACTCCGGCCGGTTTATACAAGAATAGTGACTACCAAAGCCAGCTCAAGAAGTAAAAAATATACTAACCTTGTTGCCGGATTAAAAGTCAATAATATTAATCAGGTTATAGTGGGTGATTTAACTTATGTATATAAAGACGGTCAGAGATATTTTGTATTCAGCCTGTTTGATCTGTATAGTGCAATGATGGTTGGGATATATGGAGGTGAGAGAATGCGGGCTATTGAGGGCATAAGACCTTTAGAGCAGTTGATTAATTTAAGGGGCATTGAGGCAATCAAATATTGCATTCATCATACGGATGGAGGGTCACAATATTTTTCAAACCGTTATATGGACTTGTTGGACTTTGTTAAAATGAGAATAAGTGTATCTGGCAATTGTCTGGACAATGCTTATGCTGAGCAAAGAAACAGCATGATAAAGCATCATTTTCTACCACTCAAAAGAGGACGGAACGAAATAGAATTTAACAAAGGGTTAGCTGAGATACAGTATGAATATAATACAAATAGAAAACAAAACAGGCTGGGATGGAAATCGCCGCTTGAGTTTGAGAATGAGATTAGTGAGCAAAAAATACGAACAGAGATGCAAATATTTAACTATCAAACACATTTAGACAATGGGTTTATAAAGGCATAAAAAGTCCAAAAATGTATATCTTTGGTTTAGCACAAAAAGAAGACCTCCTAAAAAAGATTAGGAGGCCCAATTTATAAGACATTTTTTGTCCTACAAGGTTATTCCTGGTGAGTTGCTCCCCAGCATTGCTCACTTCCGCTTGACCTTGATTATTAAAATTAAATTACTGCCAACTAAATAACAATAAAAGTTATTAACAATCTTTAGGCTTTAGGTAGTAGCTTGTCAACCTATATTATGAGAGGACACTGATTACTGACTACTGACTACTGACTTCTGACCTCTGACTTCTAATTTCTTACTTTTTTTTTACACGATCATTTTAATCTCGAACGATGATATTCTGTCTATTTATTATCCACTTCTTTACCTAATACCAAGAAAATTTTCATCCTCATTTTTACTCCATTCATGCCTTAGAATAAGCCAACTTATCTAATATATCCCAAACAATGTACTATGTCTTACACAGTAGTATTATGTTTGCAGTACTATGTAAATAACAGTAAGTGTATGAAGTGGATGTAACTAATCAACAGCATTACACGCCTAATAAATGATCAAATACATTTAAAACGAATAATATGAAATATCTACTACTACTTTTCATTGCAATGAGCAGCTTTCGTGCGTTCGGGCAATACAGCTTAAATGGCCAAGTGACAGACTCAACTACCTCTGCTCCATTGGACTACATTGAAATAATATTGAAAAGTCCAGACAATGAGTGGAGCAACTTATCGGATGAGCAGGGTAAATATATTTTTGAAAACTTAGCTCCGGGAATGTATCAATTAATAGTCAATTACAATTTTGAACAAGTTTATAATCAGAGTATCGAAATTGAATCAGATCTTGAAAAAAATCTCAAAATAAAGATCAAAGAAATACAATTGAACGAAGTCGTCGTGCGACAGAAAGTTTTTCAAAAGAAATCTGATCGTTTCGTTTATGATGTTTCTATTTCATCAAAGGCCAAAGGAAATAATGCATTTGGCTTATTGCAAGAGACCCCGTTGGTATCAAGTACTGATGGAAAATCTTTAAAAATTCTGGGTAAGTCAAGTGCCATCATCTATATTAATGGTCGAAAAACCAACATGGATGCCGAGGCAATTACGGAATACCTTAAAAATATTCCATCTGAACAGATCCAGCGCATCGAAGTCATCACCACTCCAGGAAGTGAATTTCAGGTGGAAGCCAATGACGGCATCATCAATATCGTCATGAAAAAACAATTGAGTGACGGTTATAATGGTACCTTAAAATTATCAGACAATCAAGGATATTACAACAATCCGGGGGCAGGAGCCAATTTCAACTTTCGAAAAAACAAGTTGGCGATCAATACAGGCATTAATGCAGGTTCTTTTAAAGACCAGGAAAAATATGCACTTTCCAATGGCAATGATGAATTCCGAAATGAAACATTCGGGAGTTCAACTGATCCAAATTTGAATTTTGGAGTTAATATTAGTGCCGATTATTCATTGACGAAAAGGCAATCTCTTGGTATGACATATAATTTCAGGTTCAATAAAAGTTACAATTCCCTTCTCGAAGTCGACAACTATTCCAGTGGAATCCTGGATAACAGAACCACCAATAAGGAAAATGCTCTAACTAGAAATCATTCTGCAAACTTAAATTATGAGATCAAAACCGATTCTCTTGGAAGTAAATTGTCCGCTAATATTTCATTTTTAAAGTATGAACGTAAGATGAACAGTACGAATGAATCCGCGCCTGCAGGCGGGGGAATACCAAGTATTTTTCACCAATCTGTTCCTCAATATATCGACAACGTGGGTGCGCTTCTGGACTATGTCCACAAAACCAAAGGCAAGACCACGTGGATGTTTGGGGGTAGTTATAACAATACGAAGACGGATAATGATACGAATCAAGATATGATCTCAGAAAATGGCTACGTCAACAATGAAGCACGGTCCAATCACTTTGTCTACGAAGAAAACATCATTGGACTTTATGCCACTTTGGAATTGACCATGAATGAAAAATTCTCAACAAAAGTAGGTACACGATTTGAGAATACAAACAGTGAAGGTAGAGTGTTGGATAAGGCGATCGGATTCAAAAGAAATTACAACAATATATTACCTTATTTAAATGTAAATTATTCTATAAATGAGGACAATAGTCTAACCTATTCATTTTCAAGTAGGGTGCGCAGGCCGACATTCTGGGAATTAAATCCGATAAGACGATATTTTACACCCAATAACTATCTCCAAAATAATCCATTTGTTCTTGCATCAAAAAATTATAATCAGGAGTTGAATTACATGTTCAAAAATGCATATTATGCCATCGTACAATATCAAATAGTCAAAGATGCATCAGGTCAGATTCCGATGCAAGGAATTCAGATCAATAATGCAACAATGGAGGAGACAAGGTTTTTGCGTTATATAAGGACCAATTATGGCAACAAAGAAGAACTTAGTTTGTCTTTAGGCATGAATAAATCCTGGTTTGATGGCATCTGGAGTGCCAATTATATGGCGGCTTTAGAATATGATAGTTTCAAAGGCACTGTCACTAGCGATCCTACATATTTACCGGAAGAAGGAATCACTGAGACATTGTTTCCTTATAGTGTTGACAATGCCAATACCAATCTCTTTCTGCAAATAAATAATAATATCAGACTTACTTCGAAGAAAGACTTATTTCTGGGAATTAATTATTGGTATTTATCTCCGAAACAAATAGAATTGGGCAAGTTGGCAACTTTGCAAAGTCTGGATGTAAATGTCAAAAAGATATGGAAATCCTGGACGTTCATGGTGGAAATTGAGGACATATTAAGGACTAATGTTGAAAAAATAACCGGCGAACAAAGCGATGGATATTATAATAATGTAGAGAATGATGATTTTAACAGGCAGATGAATGTAAGAGTCACCTATAATTTTGGCAATCAGAAATTAAAAAAAGCCAGAGAGATGGATGCTATAAATAGCACGATGAAGGGGAGGCTTTAATTACCCGAGGATTCTATCAACTGCAATAAATATGAATTATTTAATTTAACTAATAAATGCCGGTAGAGAGTGATCTTTTCCGGCATTTTTGAGTGAATATGGTTTTTTGGAATGAGGAATTAAAAGCAAATTATAATCACCCCTTTTTAATAACTAAAGGTTCGGAGTTGTTTATTGCTTTGGTTATCAAAAATATAAATATATAATTTGTGAATATAAATAATTATATCACTGTATATCAACTAGTTAGCATAGTTATTAAAATTTTTATATCTATTTAAATGTTTTTTATTTACTAGGCTCAATGATCGAAGTTTCATCTTCTATAACCAATCGCAACTTCCTGAAAATCATGGTAGTTAATTTATGCTTTTTACGCTTCATTACAACTAAATTAATGCCCTATTTACTAATTTGTTGCCATGTGAAAAATGATATTGATCTGTCAAATTTCCTACCATTTTTAAAACTCTTATTTCTTTAGCCACGACCGCGTAGCAGCATCGCAGATAATTGCACGAATTTACACGAATAAATTCGTGTTAGATGCAAAGCATCATTCGTGGAATTAGTGGCTAATAATATTTATTTTGTGCGCATGCCCAAAAGAGACTCTTATATTTAAGCTGAATAACTAATATTTAAACCTTAGCTTCTCGAAGAGGAATTTGTGTAATAATGCATTTTATATCATAATTGATCATAAAATATCTGCGTCACCTGCTTTTAATTTTTCTTAAGTTATCTTTTTGATTTTGGAAGAAAAGCAATACATGTGACATGAATTTTAAAATGGATATTGTAAGGACAGGTCGCGACCTGTCCCTACAATATCCATTTTAAAATTTTCTTACATCTTTCCTATCTTTACAAAAAAATGTATGCGCTACCTTCTATTCTGTTTCACACTCTTAACCTGCAATAATTTGATCGGCCAGAATTCTGACATGATACCATATGATTATGTCAACCCCTTTATCGGAACACAGCGTATGGGTCACGTATTTCCGGGGGCCACGGTACCTTTTGGTATGGTACAATTAAGTCCCGATACCGATACGTTGCAGTATGCTGTCGATGGCAAATACAATCCTGATGTTTATAAATATTGCGCAGGATATCAATACGATGATAAGACGATAGTTGGTTTTAGTCATACTCACTTCAGTGGCACCGGGCATTCAGATCTGGGTGATTTCCTCATCATGCCGACGCAAGGTGAGTTGCAATTAAATCCCGGCACTGCACAAAACCCTCAAGACGGTTACAGGTCAAGATTTTCCCATGCTAATGAGGTGGCTTCTCCCGGGTATTATAAAGTGAAACTGGACGATGATGACATAGTGGCTGAGATGACCGCTTCACCGCGAGTAGGTGTGCATAAATACACCTTCAATCAGGCAGGAAAGTCTCACATCATTCTGGATCTGATGCATGGCATATACAATTATGAGGGCAAAAATGTGTGGACCTTCGTTCAAGTCATTGATGAATATACGGTGGTAGGATATCGACAAACTAATGGTTGGGCACGATCCAGGACGGTGAATTTTGCAATGAGATTTTCTAAACCATTTGCTAATTATGGTTGTAGAAAATACGATAAAAGTGATGTTTACAGAGGTTTTTGGGGGAAATTTGACCAACAAAATAACTTCCCGGAACAAGCAGGCAAACAACTCCGTATGTATTTCGACTTTGACATGGCAGCAGGTGAGTCCATAGAAGTACAAATGGCACTATCGTCAGTAAGCCCTGCAGGCGCATTGGCAAACTTAGGAGCAGAAACCAGTGGTAAAAGTTTTGAAGAAGTTCGTTCTAATGCCAGAAAATTATGGGAAAAAGAATTTGCCAAAGTAGAAATGAAAGGTGCCAAAGATGATATGGTCAATTTTTATACAGCGCTTTACCACTCTTTACTCACTCCTATTATATACCAGGATGTAGATGGAAAATATAAAGGTATCGATCAGAATATCCATGATGCCAAAAATTTTAAGAACTATACCATATTTTCCCTTTGGGATACCTACCGCGCACTCCACCCTCTTTTCAATATCATACAGCCGCAGCGCAACAATGACATGATCCAGTCTATGATGGCTCATTATTCACAAAGTGCCATGCACATGTTGCCGGTATGGAGTCACTATGCCAATGAAAATTGGTGTATGATCGGCTATCACAGTGTATCCGTCATCGCTGATGCTATCATGAAAGAGACCTACAAAGGAGATCCAAATGTAGCACTTATGGCATGTGTGACCACAGCAAGAAATAGAAAGTTTGATGGTCTTGGCTATTATATCGACATGAATTACATACCGGAGGACAAGTCCGGGGCCTCTGTTTCCAAAGTGCTTGAATTTGCATATGATGACTGGTGTATTCACGAGATGGCAAAAAAATTAGGCAGATATGATATCTTAAAAGAATTCTCTGCAAGAATAAATAATTACAAAAATGTCTTTGATCCCTCTGTTGGGTTTATGAGGCCTAAACTAGCTGATGGAACTTTTAAAAAAGAATTCGACCCATTGGACACGGATGGTCAGGGATTCATAGAGGGCAACTCATGGAATTACAGTTTGTATGTTCCTCAGGATGTTCCAGGCTTAATGGGTCTTTTAGGTGGAAAGCAAAAATTTGAAAAGTATCTGGACGATTTGTTTAACAAAGAATTACCGGATAAGTATTTCGCTCAAACAGAAGACATAACACGAGATGGCATCATAGGAAATTATGTACATGGCAATGAGCCTTCTCATCACGTTGCTTATCTATACAATTGGACAGACAGTCCCTGGAAAACACAGGAGAAAGTCCGCATGATCATCAAGAATCAATATAAAAATGGTCCTGATGGTCTAAGTGGAAATGATGACTGTGGTCAGATGAGCGCCTGGTATTTATTTTCTGCGATGGGATTCTATCCTGTTTGCCCCGGTTCAGACGAGTATCAATTAGGAAGTCCATTGGTAGAAAGTGTAGATATCAAACTTGAAAATGGTAAAACATTCTCCATTAGGGTTAAAAATCAAAGTCCAAAAAATGTCTATGTCAAAAGCATTACATGGCAGGGATACCCATGGAAGGAAAAATACATCAGACACAGTATGATATTGCAAGGTGGGGAATTGGTGTTTGAGATGGCAGCGAAGCATAATTAGAAGTCAGTGGTCAGTGGTCAGTGGTCAGTGGTCAGTAGTCAGTTGTCAGTTGTCAGAGGTCAGAAGTCAGAAATCAGAAATTTGAAGTCAGTTAACCTGTATTGCTTTGCTACCAAAATCAAAATTATAACTTGATAAGGTAAAATGTGATATGTAAAATGTCGATTAGCACAATATCCCCTTTTGTAATAGGGGGTTTATACATAATTATTTTTTCAATAAAAGGCTTAATTAGAATATTAATATAATTGTTTGTTATTGAGTTGCTGATAAGCAAAATTAAATTTGCAGTCACCCGAACGCTCACAGTCCCGAGAGGAACGATTCGGGATAGGTTAACCTACGCTCAGCACTTCATAGCGAATTATGTACAAAATTTAAAGTAAAAACTTAGATCGTGAGGCTCGGCGTAGGTTAACCTACGTCGGGGTGTCGCCAAAGTTTACTTTGAAATAAACAAAAAAGATGTGTATAAACCTTAGCTTCTGGAAGAGGAGGTCAAGGGGCAGTCTTTGATGTTCATACTTTTTATTATTTACATATAATTTATTAACAATGTTTTGCAATTAGTTAAATAGGAGAAATCAGAAGTCAGAATCCGAAGATAATTATTGGAGATTATATTTTAATAAGATTGATCAAATCCTTTGCTGAATGGAGGAATTGAGTTTTAGGGTTAAAAAACATACGAAATGAAAGTCACGAGTTGCAAACAGTGGCGAGTGGGAATAATTTAAATTCTAAATCATGCTTGCCTGCCCTTAAAGGCTGGGATTAAGCGGATTAAAGGATTTCACCATGGGTAGTTAAAGAATCCGTGTAATTAGTGTAATCGGATTGATCAGTGATTCAGATTGAATTAGTTAATTTGAATAGTTTAAGTGCGTTGAAATGCCGGCATCCTGAGATTTATTATACTAATAAATCTCTAATACTCCAAATGCGATATGGCTCTCAAAATTCCTTATGTCCTCTTTTTTGTGTCTGATTAATTCTGAAATATACTTAGATGATTGGTTTCCGGTACGGATAATTATACATTTGGGTGGAAAACCATAAAGATTAGATAGTCTGATGAAGTCAAGGTCGTTTGTAAGAATTGTGTATTGATTTTCAAAAGCAAAATTCCATATTTCTAAGTCAGATGCGGGTACTTTCAATTCACAGGAATCTACATGAGTACATATTTCAAAAAAATCCTTTAAAGCCTCTTTTAATCTCCATGAAATATTCGCATCAATTAAAATTTTCATACTACTTTCAACAATCTAAGCGATTGTTCCCGATTGGCAGCAAAAGCTAATGCTGCAAGAACATGTTCTCTTTTTATGTAGGGAAAGTCACTTTCAATTTCTTCAATCGTCATACCGGAAGATAACCAAGACAGAATATCATCCACCGTGATCCTTGTTCCAATGATCACCGGTTTACCAAATCTAATGGATGCATCTATGTGTATATAATTGTTCAACTTTTCCATTAGACAAATATAATCATTTTATGTTTAAACACAGTAGTGGGTGATAAGTTTCCAATAACCAGTGCCCAACTTTAGATTCTCGATTACTTTGGGACAAAGGTGCCCTAAGATATTCCAAGTTCATCGGAATCACGCTTGAATTTCATTGTGGACAGGCCAGCGTGATTCATCCAAAAAGCAATTGCTCAGTAAAAATTCATGAAATTTGGAACAATATGTTGTAGCAGAAAACAATTGGGATTAATACTTTTACAGAAGGCTACCACTCATGGACTGGCACCAACTGTAAAGTATGAATAGAATATCTATGTATTTTACTTACTAACGAATCAGCAATACTTTTAAATGAACAATAGCACAATCAATTTTTATCACATTTTGGTAAAGTTTGATTTAAATATTTTATTGTTCTTTTTATCCAAAAATATGGCGAAGTATATGCCGGAAGGTAAGGCGGAGCAATCCAAATAAGCTTGACTAATAGGTTGTTGCAATTTTTGATTTCCAAAATTATCATATACAATTATATCATATCCAACTAAGGATTCATCCAATGTTAATTGATTAGAAATAAGGTTAGGTGAAATGAGAATTCTATTAGTAATTGGTTCAACTGTTGCATTTGTTGAAGTTTCTTCCAATGCTATCAAACGTCTATCACCACTAATTGAAGAGGTAAAATATAATTTATTTCCGGATTTAAATAACTTCTCGTAAGTAGTAAAACTTGAACCATTATATTTTACCTGGCTTGAATTTCCATCTTTATCTTCCCGATAAACTGAAAAATCATCTGCTACATAATATAATGTTTCCTCCAAGAAATTAAACTCTTTAATATTTTCGCTATGTGCTTGAACAGTGCCACTCTTTGTGCCATCCGTTTTATAAAGAGTATTCTCACTGATGAAATAACATTCATTATTTACAACTTCAAAATTATATGATAGAAATTTCAAAACAGTGCCCGGCAGGAGTTCTCCGGTTCCTTGTGGTGTGCCATCCGAGCCATACAACCTAACGCTAACAATGCCTCCATCAGGAACATGTTCAAAAAAGATAAAACGGTCACCTACATTTCCAATTTTAAATAAATTGTAAAAATCACTAAATGAATTATAATGCAAATCTACCAATTTACCGGTGCCATTCTCCGTGCCATCAGTAAAATATATTGAACCCGGTTCATCTGTCGTAAAATAGAGTGAAAAATATAATTTATCTTTAAATTCAAACCAATGAATAGTTTGATCTGATATACCATTAAATGGCTTTAATTTTTTTATGAGTTTTATAGACGCAGCAGTTCCAGTACATTCAAATAAGCCGTAGTTTCCATCATCATTATCTGCAAGTAAATAAATTTTATCTTTAAAAACCTTTACACCTTTTGCTTCATAAAACCCTAATTTGGAAACTAGTTCTATTTCTTTATTAACCAAGCTAATACGATATAAACTTGACTTTACTGTGTAATAGAAATAGCCATTATAATAGTCAATATCGTTAATAGAAGTATTACTGGGCAAATCAATGATTGTAAATAATTCAAGATCTAAAGTCTGTTTACTTAGTCTATAAATTTTCGAACCTGTGTTAATTCTTTGCTTATAGTATATATACCCATCTCCAACATCGTAATTCCCTTTTAGATCGGAATTATAGTTTACACCCGGATTCTCTGTCGTTTCTTTCGTGTTTTCTATTGTTCCATCGGAAGTACAGTAAGTGTCTTCTATTTCAAACTTTTTGCGAAAACTGAACAAAATACCACCATCGAAGCTGTGGCGAAATTCAGTATCTAAATCTGTATTGTCTGATTCCAAATCATTCATTACAGTTAATTTCTGACCATTTGTGATAAATGTAGAAAATAGCGATACGACAACAAAAAGTAATAATTTTTTCATAATATTAATTTTAAAGTTTATAATTTGATTATATGATTGAGCGCTTATGATTGAATCATAAGTTCGGAAGAAAAATAGCACTGGCGTTATTAGATGGTGAAATAAAACCCTCTTAAAAATTACTCAAACTAAGCTGATAACTTAAAGCTTAACTAAATATTTGATTGAAAAAATATAAATTGTTTCATAATTAATTGTTTACAGATGAATAAAAATATAAGGAATAAGTGACTAGCCTAAATAGAATTTAAAGATAAAAAAAATATTTTGTAATTTATAATTATTAACAAAAATAATATTTTTATTTAAAATTGAATTAGCGAGTTGATTTTGTTTTGGGAAATAGGGATAATTGTGCTGATATCGTATGATAAAAAATTATCTGCTGTTGTAGGATGTGAGTAATAACTCATGCTAGGGTTAGTTAATAACTGCCAAGGCGAAAGACCAGCAGTAAAAACCGGCTATTGTGGGAAAGTTAAGATTTATTAAGATTTTCTGAATCACGGATTAAGCGGATTAAAGGATTTCACTGAAATCGGCAGGAATGATCCTTGTTATCTGTGTAATCATTTGAATCCCTGCCTTAGTGGGCAGACAAGCGTGATTCAGACTGAAGTATTTTTTGACGACGCATGTAAAAACGTCTATCCAATACACCACTTCAAATGATATGAAATATAGAACGGTAGAATTGAGGATTTGTATTTAGTAATCATGCTGAGTGGATTTGGTTTGGGACCTTAAGAGTAAGAAAATAATTCTTTTTTGAAAGTTGTCATTTAAGTTGAGGAGTTAATATTATTTTGAATTCTCGCTTTTTTTCTGAATCACGGATTAAGCGGATTAAAGGATTTCACTGAAGTCGGCAGGAATAATCCGTGTTATCTGTGTAATTATTTGAATCCGTGATTCAGAATGAAGTATTTTTTGGCGATGCGTGAAAAACGTCTTTCCAATCCACCACTGCAATGACATGAAATATATGCCGAAAGAACTGGGAACTCTTATTTAGTAATCATGCGGGGTGGATTTGGTTTGTGAGCTTGGGGGTAAGAAAATAATTTGTTATTGAAAGTTACGAATTAGAAACTTGTAGCAGCGTTGAATCTTTTTCTTTAAAGACGTACAAATTGTTGTTTGAATCCTTCACTAATAAATAGGGTGTTATCCAAACTAATTTCGCAGTGGCAGGAAAGTTTCCTGTTTTAATCCTATAAATCCAATCAAATTTCAGCTTATTTAGGCAAAAGGCTCCAATTATACCCTTTTTCCAATCAGTGGTATATATATGATCTACACCTAATGCATAATTTGACCTTTGCGATTCTATTTCTATTTCAGAATAATATTCACGATTTACATTTCTATTTAGTACCTCACCGGTTTTTAAACTATATCTGACGTAACCAATTAAAAACTGATGTATAAGGCTATTTCTATAATCAACCTTAACTCCTTTATTAAATGAATCAATAGACCAAACGATTTGGCCTGATTTACCATTAATCAAACTTAATTCATTTTTCCCTTCAAAACCTATTAATACATTTCCTTCATTTCCATAATAAATATCGGGAATTGTTTGTTTTTCTTCATATTCAAAAGACCAATTTAATGATCCATCAATTGGACTCAAATTTGACACTCTGTTTTTTGATACTCCAAAGATTTGGTCGTTTACCAATTTTAGATTATCTCCTTTAATTCCGGTCCATAATATCTTTTTCTCTGTAAGATCAAATATTCCGCTTGTACCTAAAAATGATATATAATCATATTCTACACTAACAACTGCATGGCCATTTTGACTAATATTGTATGTACCTATTCTTAGGTCAAAGCTATCAACTAATTCCAATTCTGAATTGTAGCAATGAATACCTTTATTGAATATTGCAACTATTGTGTTATTGTAAAATGATATTGTTTGGTAGTTTTGACAAACATCACTTTTTTTTATTCTATCTAACGCGACAAGGCTAAATTGGGTCAGATATCCATCTACACAGCACCATACATTGTTTTGAATTACTGTATAGGAACTCGTTATTTTTTCTATTTTAATTACTAAGTCAAGCATGATCTCTACTTTATAAAATTCATAAATGAAGGATGATTTACTAAGACACCTTGAACAGCTAAATCGTGTAACATTACATCGTCAATAATTCCTTGATTTGTAAAATATGTGGGATTCAAATCGAATAACTCAGTAGCTTTCATTGAGTTTGTATAGATACTTTGAAATTTTGCCTTCATAGTCTCCTTTAATCCATCACTGAAATAGTATTCAAACTTATTCCCACTATTCAAGTAAGCATAATCCCGCTGGCGCGAGTTTTTAACTCGTGCCCTTTCGAAGTCAAATATACAAAATCAGTCCATTCTTAAATATCCTACCATACTGATTGGGAATTCTGTTATAACCACATCAAGTAGTCCCTTTCCTGAATAATAGATAGAAGCACTGTTGTAAACATGGTGATGGAGCTTTATGACGATACTTGTAAAAACGTCCTTCCAATCCACCACTGCAAATGATATGAAATAAATTCCGGGAGAATTGAGAGCCTTGTATTTAGTAGTTATGTGTGAGGTGGATTTGGTTTGGGAGCATTAGTTTAAGAAAACAATTCGTTTTGAAAGTCATGAGTTACAAACTCGCACAAGCAAGGTGATTTCTTTTAATCCACCGGTGCAGTGTTTTTTAATTCTTCGTACAAGGCCTTATACATATTAAAATAAATTCGATTTTCATTTGAATCATCACTCATTTTTTTATAAACATCTATTGCCCAATTACTAAAATGATCCCAATCAGAGGTATTACATAAACGTTTTATTATCATCATTCTCGGAATAGGCTGATGAAAAATAAACTTAGAAATTTCTGCCATTTCTAAACTTTCCAACTTTTGATTTACATCCTTCAAGGTTTTATATTTTTCAAAAAATGGTAATATATCCTCGTAAACCATAGTTCTTAATTCTGGTAATACTTTTTCTATATCTTCTGGCTTTGCTATATCTACCTTACTCATTTCTTCATTTCTTCGGCTATTGTAGTATATGGTAATATCTTGTAACCCTATTTTATATTGTACGAAGTAAGGTTTTAAAATGTTTTCGACTTGCTTAAAAGACTTCCAGGCGGTAATATAAGGGCCTATATTATAAACACCAGGGTATTTAAGATATGAAAATACTATTTCGCATTTTGAGTAATCATCTTCTTTAACTAAAGAAACTGCACCTGCTCCTGATGCATTCATTCTAAATCCTTCAATTTTCAGGAAATCTTTTAATGCTGTAATTAATTCTCTCTTATCCATTATCAAAGTTTAATAATATCAGAAATTGCGTCCCCATTTTCGGAATCAAATATTTTCATCCATTTATTATTTGTAGTTATAACTGAGTTCTGAGGTAGTGGAAGACCACTTACTGGGCTTTGGTTTATAGCATTAATACTTCTTACTTCTAAAGAACTTGCGGCTTTACCTCCATTCTGATTAGTGGTCAACCTTGTACCTTCACTCAGTTTATTTTCAATGACAACTATGTCTTGAAATTCATCTGTAATTCCGTCAGTCTTCTTTCCCCATTTTCCCCCCGCTGGCGCGAGTTTGCAACTCGTGCCTTTTCGAAGCCAAATATACAAAATCAATCCATTCTTATACCGAATGGAAATTCGTAATAGTCCAAATAAAAATGGCCAAACTACTTTCATGCAGAATAGTGTTTCCTAATTTTGCTCTGCTCTGGCAGATCAAAACGAAACCTAGCTCGGAATTGTAAAGCTCGGCATTATCCGGCAAGGTGTTAGTCAATTAGTTAATTCCGTTTCGTATAACTTCTGAGCAATTACCGTAGGCGTAAAAACTTCAATCGGAAGATTGTCGTGTTGCCAAAATTGATATCCGGATATATTTGTCTTGTTAGTTCTGGCTTTTACGAATTTTTCAAGCATCCACTCTTTTCTACTTTCTTGCGTATTGTGAATTATTGCATTGATAATCGCCTTTGAAGTGAATTTCTTAAAGTCCCGAATCAAATCGCTGTGTTTGATATTCCCTTTTACTCCAAAAATCAAATGAACATGACTCGTCATAATACACCAGGCAAATAAGACCATTCCCTTTTTTTCAAAGCAATACCTCAGACTTTCAACTATTATATCTTTATATTTATTCCGCGTAAATACATCGATCCAATCGACTACAGCAAACGAAATAAAATAAATGCCTGATGGGTTGAGAAATTTGTATTTGGTACCCATTTGAGTAGATTTGGGTTGATATTTGTAAAATTAAGAATTATTCCGAGTTAAAAGGCTATAAATGTGCCAAACAGTGCCCGGATTATTTACTTATAGAAGAGTATATCCATAAGGTCACCAGTTAGAAACTGGCGCCCGAGAGGTCATCAGAGATATGATAAAAAAATGCTTATGTCGAATAAGATTCTTTTTCAAAAATGTATATTTCTCCTTTGGCAGTTCTTATGTACAATTTATCTTTAGTAACTTTAGGAGGTTCGGGTAATCCACCTGTTTTTTCCAGTTGTTGCTGCCAAATAACTCCACCTGTGTTCACATCCATTACACCAACTCTACTTGGTGTTACATATTGCCATCCATAGTCTGCTACAAAATAAATTTTATCTTCAAAGTAAGTACTATGCATAAACCTAAATTGTTCTTCCTTAGGAACATTGAAATAATCCTTTATTATTTCTATTTCATAGCTATCCAAATCTATCTTTAACAACCTTTGATTATTTAACCAAACCAAATAATTATTAGCAATATAAGGTGGAAAATTATCATCATAGAAAACGCCTTTTGGTAATGCTATCGTTTTGTTTAATTGTAAGAGTTGTTTTACATCTCCATTATTTATATCTAAAAATAATAGTGTAGCGTTAGTTAATTGTATGATTAATTTATTATCATATATGCCTAAAAACTTACGGACTTCATAATTCTTTTCTTCGTTAGTTATACTGGAGTATAAACCTAGTACTTTTAATAAGTAGCTCCAAGTAAATAAATTATCACTCAGATCATGCATTATTATTTCAAAATCTTTTACATAGAAAAGCATGTCATTTGCAACCTGAAAAGTAAAAATTTTAAAATCTAAAAGTCTTTTATTTTCATATGACTTTAAATCATAAATATTTGTCCCCCCCTCATATGAGACAAGTATTGTGTTGAGTCCAAGAATCCTTTTGACATGCAAATTATTCAAAAGTTGCATATCAGTGATTCCAATGTAACAGTTTCCAATGGAATCATTAATGTAGAAATAAGGTTCTTCGTATTTTATTTCTTGTAAACTATTTGGTGACTTTAATATTTCAAAATCTTCTAGGCATTCTGATTTATGTAATTCAAGGGAATTGTTCCATAAAAAAGAGTTTTCTAAAACTACATAACTCCTTACGTTATTAGATATTTTATTAATTAATTTCAAGCTAAACATAATCTTTTTTTAAATGCGCACTATAGAATTTACAATCTCTTCGATTTTAGAAGAAGTCAAATCTGACACAAATTCAATATTCAAACTCTGTCTTAATTCCGATGTCATAGAATTAAATATTTCTTCTTTTTTCGAAACATTAGAAATCAATTCACTAAAAGCATTTTTTACTTGAGTTTCAGATGCTTTAATACCATGGAAGACATATTTCAAGTTGTCCAAACTATTCGTGTTTTTAAGGTAGCTTAAAAATTGTTGATAGGAATTTCCTGTACCTCCAAAAAATGAATTCCAAGTACTTCCTCCACTTGACCAACTCTTCATTTCATATTTGATATTTCCAACCAAAACATCCGCCCTATTTAGCAAATCATCATTAAATCGAAATTCAAACCTTGTTAGTCCTTGAAATTCTGAATGGTTATTTTTTATATAGTGCATCAAAAATGAACCTCCATCAGCCTTCGGGCCGGAAGCTGCCATTTCATTAATCAGACTATTTGTTCCTGTGAAACCTTCTTTATCACCAAAATTTGCAATCATGTACTCAAAATCATCTAAGTGTTGATCTATGCTTTTCATGTATGGTTTGACTAGATTTTGTGTATAAGGTGGGCAGCTATTACATTTTGCTCCTGCTTCACCTAACTTATCAATAATGCTTTTTACTTTATCATTTTGGGATTGCATAAATGATGGATGATTATCAAGAATTTTAGAAACTGAAGTAAGAATATCAATATCTTTTCTTAAATGAGTAAAATCTATTAAGCCTTCCCACCCCTTTACCAACTTCCCATCACCCATCAACTTATTAGTAAAACTAACTGAAGCCGTCATCAAATCATCTACTAGTGCCGTTGCATTAGTCGGATCAATATTACATAATAATATCTCTATCTCGAAATTTTTATTCGGAAATTTATTTGTTAAACTTGTTAGTTGAGATTGGGAAATACCCAACTCTTCGAGTTGATCCAGATATTTGTACTTGAAATAACGCTCTGTAAAAGGCCTTCCTTCTTCCATCATCTGCCTAAGCTGAGGATATGTTCCTTCCAATTGATCGAGAAAATCATCAAAATCATTGATACTATTAGTACCTTTGATGGCTGCTATTAAGTCATTGTATTGACGTAAGACATCGGGGGAAAAGAATTTTTTTGAGTTGCTCCTGATTAAGTCGATTAATTCATTGCTAATAGAAAAGTTTCTGACAATTGGATTGTTCAAATCCATCAACTCTTCCCCATTTATCGTGTTTGATGGTTCGTCATATTCGGCTCTAAAAATATCGTTATCAATTGTTTCTTCCTCTAATTTGCCGTCTACCTTTTTTCTGATATTCTTAAACCAATTAGATGGTGTGACCTCAGCTATATGGCGGTTTGTCCTCCGAACTACACGAACCGCCACACTTCCCGTCTTATTAAGAACTAAGCTAATGCAATTGATCTTGTCTTCGAATTTTATGATGGACTTGAAAGTATTCAAGATCTTACCTGCCACTGATACACCAGCACCCTGACCACCCGGTATCAATGCAATAACTATTGGCACGGCTAATTCCGCCACGTTGTATGAAAATTTACAAGGCTTAGTGGGGTCAAATTGATCTGACAATCCATCTACTATTGCCCACCCAAATCCCTGGTGGATTTTTTCCATGGTTACAGAATCCACTTTGGAGTAATTGGAGAGTGCATTCCAAACCTTTGCCATCTCATCACGGCCCTGTTCTGACAAAACTGCAGGCACTATCTTTAGCACATCGGGTATAGCAGCTAAGATCTCTAACAATCCTCCCCACATACCACACATAAATGCAAATTGCGCTTCATCAGTTTGAAGATCGACAAGTGTTTTGAATTTAGGACTTAACAAATCCAATTTGTTAAATAAATATTGGCGAGGTAAAACATATGGCTTCATTAAATAAGAAGCAATATCCTGATAGTATACATTGTAGATCTCAGGTTTGTCACAATTCCAATACTTATCAGGTATTTTTAATCCTCGAATTCCTTTAGCTAGCATATCTAAGAACAGATATGTTTGAGTTGCAACTTCATTTATACTGCCATAATTGGCTTCCATAATAAAATTGCCTACAATCAAAGCTTCTGATATACCTAAATACCCAAGTAGAGGTTCAAATCCAGGATAATTATCTGCATCTAAACTTTTGATAGAATAAACACTATTCTCTTTATGGATCCATATTTTCCTATATCCATTCGGAATTATTACACTATCTGCTGCTGCAAAATCATCTTCATTATCTGTTAAAATTAATACCGCCTTAATATCCCTGCGATACCCTACATCATCATATTCCTTTTTTTCTCTTCCCTCAAATAAATTGCTTAATAAACTATCTATAGATTCACTCGTGAAATTGTGTACAATTATTGAAGAATTTGAATTACCTCCACTACTATCTATAGGCTCATCACATTTGTAATTATTTTTATCATCGAAGACAATCATAATGGCATTCACAAAAGCTGAAAAGCATTTGAATTCAGGTAATCCATTAAAATCATTCCGCATTGATGCAGCAAGAATTGACACACATTTATGTTTTGTGGTGTCAATTATTTCATTGGCAAATAAATTATAGTAACCCTGTTGTAAAATTTTGTCAGACTTGTTTTCTGAGTCTTTGTAAAGTCTATCATAGCAGAAATAAGTATTTAAAAAAATTCCTTTTCCACTTGTTGATCTAGAATTTAAGAATTCTTCTGCAAAAGTGTAATAGTCTGTCAGGTGTTTATAAAATGTCGTAAGAACCACTATATTACTATCAGTTTCAAGATTTTCTTTTAGATACTTAACTACTGCTGATTCGTTTTTATTACCTAAATTGTAAGCATCTAAAGAACTAGTCCATAACATTTTTTCGTCTACTTTAATATAAACGCAGTATATATCTGGATTAAGACTTTGTTTCGACCAGTTATTTATTTCGAGATTTAACAATTTAAAAGCCTGTATGCTATCAAATTCATTGGTAACCTCAGGAATTGTATTAGGCTTCTTTTTATAAAATAAAATATACTTCTTTACCTCTTCATTAAAATTAAAATCAAAAATATAATCTCCTGAAGTATTGCTGCCACTCATCCTCAAGCGCTCATTGCTCAATACCGTTTGTTTGAATTCTTCTTTCTTTTTATCGAAGATTTCTTTTATGACAGTTTCGAAATTGAGTTTTAGAGAATCGTTTTCACCTCTTGCTTCTGTGTTTGTTGCTGGGCTACTCAGTTCTGGAACAGCAGTACTATCTCCAATGGGTTTATTACTCCATGCACTGCAAGGGCTTAATAAAAAGATCAGCCCAATTACAAAACTCATTATATGGTATAAATTGATTTTTTTCATTGTCCTTATTTTAAATTCCAATAGACAGTATTGATGGCCTTCTCGACGTATTGTTTGATTTTGTCCGTGATGACAACTTCACTATCAGCTATTAAATCCAGATCCCAATTTCTTTCTTCGAACTCAGCTTTTATCTTCGGAACGATGTCTTCTCCAACCCTGATGAATATACCGACAAGTAATAATACTTTTCCGCTTCTGATTACCTCACCTAATCCTACAACGTCACCTCCTAATTCTTCCTTTAGCTTATCTACAATTATTAAATTGCTATAATCTTCTTTTATTTTTGAAAAATTTATAAGTTTTTGACCTACTTCAGGATTCTGCTCACGATATTCTTCTAAAGTAATTGACTCCTCAGCCTCTATCATTGTGAATCCGCTAAAAAAGTCATCATTGCCTGGCGGACTTTCTTCCTCTTCTCCTATACCACTACCATCAGAATCCAAAAGTATTGCCACAGATTGTATACTCTGAAATTGCTGATTATAATTATTTGTTATTTGAGTTCTGTTCGCGTCATAGTCCTCACTCAAATCCTCTATTGTTGCTATTATTATATTCACATACATCAACTCCCATTCCTGCAATTGTTTATTCAATGCCTCTAGGAGCGCCTCCAGTTCTTTTCTCTCCGCATCACTGCTGGCATTTGCTATGGCTGCATTTACAATGGCAATGGAGTCGATGAGCCAAGGCGGCATATCATTTGCTAAAATGTCTTTCATTGCCTGAATAGAATCAAGGTTATCGGGCAAATCTCCAATAATTTCAGATAAATCTTCCAAAGTATTATTCAAACTATCCAAAAACTCCAGGAAATCATCGCTTAAGATGTTCTGTCCAACTCCAATAACTTGTATCTCACCGGCAATCATGCGGTACTCGTCATTGATTTTTATGTTTTCAAAAGCTGTATTGACACGGGCATATTTAAAATAAGGCACGACAATATGTCCTATCCCACTAAATGTGCCATTGCTTCCTATTGCCCTTCTCACAATGACTTCCAAGTCCGCAGCTACAAAAGTGTCGTTTTCATTTAATACCTGTAAGAGCTGCGGTAGACCTACCACAGAATCGTTCTGAATCCCACATGCAAACTCCGGCACCCGAGCATGAGGTCTCATATATTTAAGTCTTATGGTATCACTATATAAAGTATCCTCCTGGCAACGACAACCCGTCCTGACGATGTAGGTGCGATTGCTGTAAACTTCCCTTATCGTATCTGTCAGCTTGTCCCCCTGATTTATAACCAACTCCTGATACTGCCTTTCACCTATATCCTCATCGTAGTATTCTGTTACATATCGATCACAATTCTTATATGCGCTCCAATTAAGGGCTATACCCGGTCGCTCTATGACACCTCTATATTGTTGTGGTGAGGTGCATTGTTCTTCCACATTATCTCTTAGATTAAAAAAGACAAACTGTGACTTTCCATTATTTTTAAAAATTGCAGGATAGTTGATCGGAACTATTCTGACTACTGCATAATAGTCATCTTCTTGCAAGAGCGGCGGATCTAAAGGGCTTAATGAATAAAAGGTATTCATCGTCCTTATAGATATATATGGGGCAGTTTGGTTCATGATGGCTCCTCCGGGCAACATGTTCATTGCAGGCAATCCTCGAAATATTTCTAAATAATATTCTACCGGAAAAAATCCAAAATGCATAGGTTGCCATGTAAATAAACCTTGCTGAAATACAGGAGGCTGGCTTTCAAAAAGGATCGTATTTTGGAAATCGGGTGGCATTAATAATGGAGGATCATACTCGACGAACTGAACAATGTTGCATGCTTTGTTCGACACTGGTAGTCCATTTGGATTGTTTAAGTCATATGCTTCTATGCAAATATTGTAACTTCCTTCCGGCAGTCTCAATCCACTTTGAATAAATTTGGCCGGGTCGATTCCGATTATATCAAGGTTCCCAATTTGAAGGTATTGATCCAAAGATTGTTGGTCGATTATGACAGGTATTCCAGGGAATAAATTAACAGGAGGAAGTGCCACACTTGGTTTAGTTTTTATAATAATTCCTTTGCCCTCTATGCTTAGTTTTAATCTAACAGCATATGTAGGTTTATTAAGATCGGCAAGAAGAAATGAGGCTTGGATCTTGGGAGTCGTACTTTGTTGTAATTCTGCGATACTGACACCCAATGGTTGTGAAACAGTGATATTGGCTTGAACCGGGAAAACTTGAGCATTGATCTTGAATATTGTACAGTTTAATAGAAAGATTAAAGCAATAACTAATTTTCCATTGCAAAAACACTTATTTAATTCCTTCACTGTTACTGTGTAGGGCTGAGTCTGCCTAATTAGACGATTTATTTTAAGAAGATGACTGATCATATTTGTCTAATTTAATTCCATGAATTTTCTGCTTTTGACTTTCACTTCAATTAATCTTTAATCAACTTTTAATCTTTACCGGTACATCTTTAATTTTCGAAAATGAACCATCTGCATACACTACCCTTACTTTGTAAGCATCAGTATGCCTTCTCGTGGTAGATAGTTTATCTGTGAATTTTTCCAAACTCAGAGGAAGTACTTTGTATAAAGTAAAAGCACCTTTTTCATTCGTTCTGTATATTTCTAATTCAGTATCGGGTGCTTTTAAATTAGTCCATGTAAATAAAACTTCATTCAAAGTAGTGTCCTGAACGGCTTCAATTGTTTTTAAATTTGGCAACAAACCTTTCATGATCACCTCAATAGATGCAGTGTCTGACCAACGTTTGTTACCATGTTTATCGACTGCCAGAATACAGTATTCATATATTTTTTCATATTCTGTTTTTGGATCATAGAGCACAGTATCCGCTAACATAATGCCAAGTGTGTCTATGATTTGAAACGATTTTGATTCAGGCTCCTTTCTATACAGGACATGGTAAGCCAGATCTGCACTTCCTCCGCCGACAGCCAATAATAATATGGCGTATGAGTTTTTGTATTGTTTTATTTGTTTAATAAAAGCAGGAGATGGTGGCAGTGTATCGGGTTTTTCAATGGTTAAAATATCTGAAAATTCTGAAAAATTTCCACGCCAATCAAGGCATACTATTTTATAATAAATCTCCGGAGTTAAATTATTCAGATCAATGGTGTCCTTCCATGAATTTCCTGACACTATGGTGGAAGTGAGTAATGAAAATTGATCAGTTTTATTATTGGCAAAAAATATACGATAACCCCAGAAATCAGATTCCTTATTTAATTTCCATTTAAGTTTTACAATACCGTTAGAATCTATTTTCCCCTCAAACCCTTGAGGTTTCGCAGGTGCGACATTGTCCCATCTCTGGATCACAAAAGGCACAGAATATAATGTATCGCCATAGAAAGGTATGGTCCTGTATTTAAAATAACCTGTAGGATAAGGTATAGCTGCCTGAAATTCCCTTTTTGTGAGATCAATATTGGAAATATAGGTATTAAATTTACCTGTTTCAGACTCCAAACTCATCATCAAATCAATGGATTTAACCTGACTTAATACAGATTCGTCGATCCTCCATTCGAGATTTGCAGTAGAGTCATTGACCATACGATATAAATAAGGTGCAGCATCACTTGTCAATGGCTCCCATCCCAGACATTCATTACTGTTTCCGGGAGTCCCATATGTGCCAAAGTAGTCCATTCCGACCATTCTATATTCGTAAAGGACATGATTTTCCTCCAGGGTATCCATCATTTTATACGTATACCTATATTTTCCATATTTGGATTCATAATAAGGATTGATGGTGATAAAATCAGAGATATAATTCCACTCACTTTCACCTTTTATTCTTCTTTGTGCATTGAATCCAAAGTAAACTCCATTTGTATTTTGTGCATCCAATCTAATTTCAACACTATGATTTCCACAGGTAAGTAATGGAGGATCCGGCACCATATATTTCGTTGGCCATTTGTCACGGCCTATCTGCTTTTCGCCTAATTTTCTTTTCTTTCCGGCTTTGTTTATAAGTGTATATCTAACCGTATATTGCTGTCGAGGTGTGACTCTATCTTCTGTTCCCAGACCCAGCCATTTTGCACCTTCAAATGTGTAGAATGATAGAAAAATTAAAAATGGATAAGCCTCATCAATGGTGGTAGGTTGATCTGGGTCGAGCATTACTTCAACCATTTCATTTAGGTAATATTCCGGATTTTTGACTAAAAGTGCTCTGAGTTGAGAAGTATCACCCATGTGTAATTCTCTCGATTTTATTACTTTGCCATTAGATAATAATTCGTAGAGTAAATGACCCTTTTTAAGCGCCATAACATCCAGAGAATCATAGGTCACTACTCGTGAAATAATAACACCCTCTTCACTAACCTTATTATAGATTCTGAAATTTGATTCCTGACCAATAAGTGACTGGTATGCCAGGATTCCGGTGATAAGTATGAAGAACTTTATAGATTGCATCTTTCGCCGCTTTTAAAATTATAACCTAAATTAAAACCACACATTCTGAAGGTGAATTTTCCTTCTATGTAAACCGGATTTGGGAATTGGCCTTCTAAGAAAGCACCGATATTAATACCTCCCCAATGATGATAATCTTTCTTGCATTTTTTATGCCGTCCAACTTCCATATTTAGTAGTAAATAGAAACGCGCCATATTATACCAGTTATCTATCCCAAATTTTTCTCCATTGCATCTTTTACTATCATCAAATTTTAAAAAGCCGGCATCAAATCCAGCCAGAAAGTCGACTTTAGCGCGGACATTTACCCCAACCCATTTACAATCTTCATAATTTATTTTCACCCCGGCACCAAATAACATGCCGGAACCAGTTTCTATATTCTGCTCATGAGATCTGGCATCTAATTCGATTTTATTAGCCGGGAGTTTTAAAAAAGATGCTATGGCAGGATCTAAAGGAGGGAAACCTGTGATGTCATTTCCCAGCATTGTATACGTATTGACCTCTGCTTTAAAGTTACCTAATTTTGCAGCTAAATAAACTCTATCGCTGTAGGTCCCAATATTAAAATGAAATTCATTCTTTTTAAAGTCTGCCAATATATCTGCCTTTCCCGACCCAACCAGCAAACCATTGTAAAGGCTGATGGTAAATACCAGGGCGGAAGTAAATCTTTCTTCCTCAAAATTGAGCATTATTGTTGCCGTGGCTTTTGCAGTATTTACGCAGTTATTTAATATGTCTGATTCGTTTTTACCTTTTAGATTTTTAACAACATCGTCAACACCTAAATTGGCATATTTAGATATTGCACCAACTACTTTAGTTAAGCCGGGTACCTTGTCCATAGGTACCTGGAACTCCACACTTCCTTCGAAAAATACCAATTGAAGACTTCCGTGATCTGAAAACTGAAACTGAAACATAGCTGATCCGGAAAGAGACTTGGTTCCGCTAAACTGCACCCTGACTCCGGCTCGAATACCCAATCCTACATTTTGTTTTGGTTTGTACTGATTGCCGCGCATGGATACTCCCAATTTACTTGGGTCAGCACCTGTTTCTGTTATAGCCATCCGCCGATAAGCTCCACCTGAAAAACCACAAACTGAAAGCGCAGATAATGTTATGCAAGGGGTAAAATCAGTATTCACATCTACGGCCCAATACCTATAATCATTCACACCACCGAAAATACCAAACGCATCTATTTCGAAAGAAAAACCTTTTTTACCTTCAGAATCACCGCTACCAGCTTCAGGCTTTCCCGGCTTCATTTGAACAGCTAGTTTTAACTTTGCTTCGAAGCCGGTTCCAAATTCAGCATTCCCCTCAAATGGCCTAAAACTACCATAAAATTCAAATCCGGGAAATTTGCCACCAAGTGCCCCATCTTTCAAATCCAAATGATCGAACTTAAACTTATGTTTATCATTAGTTTCTACAAGTTTCCCATAAATACTGCACCCTAAACTTGCTTGAATACCACTGGAATCACCATCCAAATTGCAATCAACACTCAAGTAAATTCCAACTAAATCATCTTTCTTGGTAAAACCTAATTCCTTGATAGTAACAGGTGTGCCCTTGATATGGACAGAAGCTGATAGTGATAACTTCCTAAAATTTATATGTGGAGCAAATGAACTAAGCGCCAACTCTTCAAATATTAACCCGGGTGCTTCGATATCTTTCTTTCCTGAACTATCGACTTTTAATAATCTCAAGCTGCCACTCAAATTAGCACTTGGATAAAACTCTTCATCAATGATATCTATTCTGACGAAAGAGCCCGCTGTAAACGTTACATCAACAGCACTAAAGGCGGGAAACTGTAAATCATCTACTAAGCCAACCGTTAAAGCATACCTGTTTTTCATTTTATTAAACTCTCCGGTATACGCCAATGTCTGTGTTTCTTTGGCAACAGGTAATTCTACGCGACCAAGGATCTTCATACCGACGAGTGAACTTTTAAGAACATTCAATTCAAATTTATCCACAGAAAATGCCCATTTCTGCATTCTACCTTCTTCCAATGTGAGCACATTAATGGCAGCAAATGCTCCGCTTACTCCTGTTCGATCTATGAGCAAATTTCTCGCTTCAAATCCTATACGTGTGTCATCATCCCTTTTCATAAATTCTTTTGGCAACACGACTTTAAGTTGCTTGATATAAAATCCACGCCATGGTTGTGCTATTTGTCCACCCAGAGGTCCATTCTCTGAATTGGGTTCTCCATTTACACCACCTGGCTGAGAATTATTACCTGAATTATTATTTGAACCATTACTATTACCAGAATTATTGCCAGCGACTCCACCATTCTCGTCCCCAAACATTGGTAACCCAATTTCCTGAGTTATGGTAGCAGGAGGTGTGTCCATATCATCAAGATAGCCGGCTGGAAACATAATATCGGGATCATTGGTCGAATCTGAAAAGTCTATTATCGCGTGCCTGATTGAAAAAGCAACTTTGGGGTATTTTGTCAAGGCAAAATCAGGAATAGAAATATCTACGATCCAGTCATTAAAATCACGAATATACATAGCAAATGAAGTTGTCACAGTCCCGGTCTTATTGGGGTTACCATTAGCATCCACTGGGACCATGATATTTCTATTAAATTTAACATTAGCATCAAGAGCTAATTCTTTAAATCCATCACAGTCAAACGTAATAAAACAACCTTCATTTTTATTTATCTGCTTTAAAGTCACATGGGCTTTATCCTTCCCAACCACAAAAGTATAATCCGACAAAAGTCCAAGTTTCATATCACCTATTATTCCACCACTTCCGGAAAACATGAGATTTGGTGCACCAAAATAAATGGAATCTTTAGGCCCAATAATTTTAGCATATGCCTGCATCACGATGCCTCCGGGACGTATGCGAATATCGTCCACAGCCAACACATATCTTACATTGTTTATTTCTTCATCCAGAAGTAAAATTGGAGGATGTAGTAAATCTTCAGCAGACAAATTAGCGACAACTTTTCCAACACTTAATGCTTTGTTGATCACCTCGTTAGCAGTTTTGACAGCCTCATTATTATCTACGAAAAATGATATTACTTCATAATCTTGTGGGGAAATCTTTCTGCTATTATCGTCATTTGTGTTTTGGGAAACCACACGCGAGACATAGCATATAAGAAGCAATCCTATAAGACAAACGTTTCTAAAAAATACAGAGTAATTATATCTCATTATTCAATTGCTTTTTCTTGAATGATTTGATTATGGTTTTACTTTCCATCGTATAATTAATACTTAGATTAAGGAACAAGTCATTGTTTGGCGTCTCATTTTTATTCTTAATGTGATTAAACATTAATTGAAAATTTGTTTTCAATTCTTTTGTCAATGAATAGCTATTAGTGAGATAAAATCTAAGAATTTGGTTTTTCATTTTATTAGCATTTCCGGAAAAAAAAGAGGCTGAAAATGAAGAAGACCATTTTTCTTTGATCCAATCCTTTGACATTTGTGCAGATGGGCCTATTAATGTGGTATTTCCAAGTGCATAATTCAGATTACTATAAGTTAAAGTAAAACCATAGTTCAACCCATTGCTTGAATTTACCATATACATGGCATTGCCCAAGATATTGGTCACATCAGCATTCTGTTGAATAATATCATTTTTTCTTGAGTTGGAATTATTGTATGATAAGGAAATAAGGATCTTGTTTTTGTCATTAATATTATGGTTAAATCCAAGTCCTGCATTGAGATTATTCTGCGTAATAAAAATGGTATCTACATCTAAAAAGGGTGTAGGATTTATATATGTCTTTTGATCGAATTGAAAGTTGTTAAAATTAACATTAAATGAAGTTTTTTTACTCGCCTGATAGGCTATATTAGCAGAGGTCGTCCAACGTCTGTAGGAATTAATTCGAGTTTTTTTGAGATTATTCCTTTGGAGTCCAAAACGAAAATTAGTTTGCAATTTATTTTTCAAAAACGGCATCCTCAGAAAGGAAGAAATAGTCTCCATGTCATTATTAAAGAACAAGGTTCCCAGAGACTCGTATCCGGGATCAATCCTTTCGAAATCTAAGCCGACAAAGGATTTATTGATAGTTACCTCAATAGCGGAGCGAAATGCATTGTAAATACCGGTAGAGTTATTGTCTTTGTTTACGAATGACAATAAATGTTTGTTATCATTCGTGTTTTCCAAACTTGCGTCTCTACTTAAAGCATTAAATGCATATTCAGATTTAAGGCTAATAATGCCAAATTTTTGTTCGAATTTTAAACCAAGAATTGAGTTGCTCTGAGGTTTTATAGAATCAGGATTCGCAATTGGAATACTATTTACATCATCACTGGCATGAAATAACTGCAGTCCCAATAAGCTATTTTTGATCTTATACTCAGCGTTTGCACCCCAAGCCATCCGCTTGAATGCACTCGTGAAATTATTGTGTGTATTAATGTCCTTGATCGTGGCACGCTGAATTCGGCCATAGAAGCTCTTTATATGCAATCCATTGTTATCTGCTTCAATTCCTACACCAGTGAATCCAATATTATTAAAAGTATAGGGGCTGAATTGCATATTTCTATCACCCAAGTGTAGGGTATATCCTTTGTAAGAAGGGCTTATGCCTATGAATCTGTAAGCAGGTAAATTAAACTGTGTGTTTTGATTGGAGTAAAAGAAACCTAGTGGAGCTTGAATGCCAAGAAAATCAAAATTAATATTACCAAATATGTTATAACCAAAAGGGATGCGGTAACTGTTGTCATCATTTGATCCGGAAAAGGTAGAATTGAATCCTATGCTGCTTGATAATTTAAGAGGGTCTTTACTCCATCGATCTTTAAAAGAATTGAATTCTTGTTCCACATCCTGACCAGCAAGGCAGATCGGAATAAAAAGTAGCAATATAATTTTAAAATATTTCATAAGCAGTTTGGGTAAACTAAACCTCAAACCCTTATTAAGAGCAATTGAAAACCAGTATCTAAGGGATATCCTTAGAAAAGTGCATTATATAATCAGAATTAATTTCTAATTAAATTAGTAAAATTTAAATGTAATTAAGTGAAATTGTAATCATGCAAAGTTTTTAATTGTAATTAATATAGGTTAGAAATCAAATATAATATTTAATTCTATTAATTGCAATTTTCGGGTTCATATTTTATGTGAAAATCTGAAACTTATTAACCTATGTTAAGAATTTGTGCAAAAAAAATGAATTTGCAAACAATTCTATGGTAGATAGATTTCCCCTCTATAACTAAAATTTATTGGAATTTTACACTACTAAGCAGCATCAACTAAACATTCTATTTCTCCTCATTCTTGAAGGTTATGGAGTATTTTGGAGCTGTCTTTTCGATGCTGCTTCCACTGATGCAAAAAAAGGTAGCCACCTACGGGGCATGTGTCACTCCGGCTTACTTTGTTACAAACATGTGACACCTAAAGGCGCCAACATCAACATAATGAAACTTACCCTCCTCTATGCATATTAAAATATTATTGCGTTCAGCATTGGGCCGCAGGGCATGATTGATTGTAACACTATATAATCATAAGAAAAATTGCCCCGTAAGTGGCTACCTAAATCTTTAACTATATTCTGAACAAAAACTTCTGCGAGCCTTATTTTTATAACATGAAGCCCTTTTTTGAAAAATAATTCTGACCAGATTAATAAAAACTCCTCACTCTTCGCCTCATTGTCAATTTTCCATTTTCCATTTTCACCCTGCCGCCGCTTTGACTTTGGCAGGCAAGCTCCTCACTTCCTCACTTCACAAAAAAAATCCCGGCCATGCACACACAACCGGGACTCATATTTTATCAAAACAATTTACTTCATCGTCGTCGTCATTTTCGCATTGCCCATAGCAGGCAGGATTTGAACCATCTTCGTTGCGCTTTTCGTCGCAGGATTTATCCACAATGTAATTTTATCATTTTCATTGTCAGCTGATACGACCTCTACCATGGTGTGCTCGATATTATTAAGCATTTCCTTACCAATTACCTTAACAGTAACTTGCTTAGATTTCATGGTAGACATATCCGGCATTTCAACATTTATTGTATATCCTTCTTTCAGTGGCAGACCTGCTATGATCATGTCCATCCCGGCACCATCTGTAATCATAGCTCCTTTGAAGTCCATAGACATTGGCTTGCCCTGTACTTCCATTTCCACTTTGTTAGCGCTATAGGTCACAGGGATTTTCATGCCCATTTGCTCTACATTTCTTGAGATGGGTGTAAAGTTGGAGTTAAACAGGATCTCATCTTTCATTTCACCCATTTGACCGCTTGCTACATCAGATATCATCCAGTTATCGCCCTTTTGAGTAATGGTGCGTTTCATTGCCATCGGAATAGTCTGTCCCTGAACCTCTATAACAAGATCATAGTCAGTCGAAGTAGCGGCAAATTTATTGTCGATTGCCGGTAGACTTGTACTAACCGCTGTTTCTTCTTTCGGTGTATAGGTGACACTCTTAACATCTACTCTTAATTCAGCCAAACGTTTAGTCACATCTGCAG
>Ga0075154_10000247_pt1 | contig 48261 bp, 41 predicted proteins | sample JI71714BDNA_FD_70965 | JGI IMG/M metagenome (GOLD analysis project Ga0075154, IMG submission 70965) | Wastewater effluent complex algal communities from Wisconsin, to seasonally profile nutrient transformation and Carbon sequestration -... | ecosystem: Engineered > WWTP > Effluent > Algae... | reverse complement strand
CGGATCGCCCAAAATATTCAAAAAGGCTTAGAAGAAAAGGGATTTTCCACCGAAATTGCCTTTGATGGACAAATGGGTTGGCAAATTGCCCAAAATGGCTCTTTTGATCTCGTGATTCTTGATCTGAACATGCCCATTCTCAATGGCTATGAAGTATGTGAGCGCATCCGAACGAAATACCCCGATCTGCCGATCATCATACTCACCGCCCTCGGTGAAACTGAAGATAAAATCGTCGGATTTGACAAAGGTGCGGATGACTATATCGTGAAGCCTTTCGATTTCCGTGAACTCCTCGCGCGCGTGCAGGTGTTGTTAAAACGAAAAACATCTGGTTCGCTCGAAAGTTCATCATCCCTCCTGCGCGTGAAGGATCTGCAATTGAATGTGGATACCAAAATGGTTATGCGCGGTAATCTGCCCATTGAACTTACCCCAAAAGAGTTTTCACTTCTTGAATACTTAATGCGGCACAAAGGCAAAGTCATATCCAAAGGAGAAATTGCTGAAAAAATATGGGATCAAAATCCAGAGAAAAGCCTCAATGTGATAGAAGTTTACATCAATTTCCTGCGCAAGAAAATTGATAAAGATTTTGACACTAAGCTCATTCAAACCAAAACTGGAATGGGTTATTTTATGCGAGAGGAATGAAAATCGGAACTAAAATAGCGCTACAGTTTACGTTTACTGTGGCGACCATTCTCACCATATTTTGTTTGGTGATTTATTACTTATCTGAAAACTACCGGCAACAAGAGTTTTACAATAGCTTGCGGGACCGGGCCAGTACCACGGCCCGTTTGCTCATCAAAGAAAAGGAAATTGACAAAAAGCTGCTCAAAATCATTGACCGAAATACCTTGGATACATTATATGGTGTCCAAGTATTGGTTTTTAATGATGAAAATGCTGTCGCCTACTCAAATTATACGGCAGATACCATTTACTACAGCCCCGAGCTTTTAAATCGTGTTCGAAAAGAGCAATATTTAGAAACCGCATACAAAGACAAACAAGTCGTGGGGTCCATTTACGATGGTGAAAATGGTTCTGCTTATGTCGTCCTAGCCCAAGCCAACGATAAATACGGCAAAGAAAAATTAGATAACATCAAAGACACATTAATTATTGGTCTTTTTTCGACGATCATCATTACCATTGTCTTTGGATTTTTATTCGCCAGCCATGCCCTAAAACCCATCGCCACCATGAACAGCGATATTTCAAAAATTACGGCATACAACCTGAAAACCAAACTCTTCACTGGAAATAATCGCGATGAATTGGCGCGTTTGGCCATCAACTTTAATCAGATGCTGGCACGTTTGGAAAATTCGTTTGAACTCCAAAAAAGTTTTGTATCCAATGCCTCGCACGAACTACGAACGCCCTTGGCTGCCATCAAATCAGAAATTCAGATTACCCTGGAAAAAGAACGAACTGTAGGGGAATATCAAGCTACATTAGGCTCTCTCCTCCATGACACCCAGCACATCATTAAGTTAATCAATGGCCTGCTTCAATTAGCTAAATCGGAGAAATCTGACTCTGAAGTCCTTATGACCCCACTTCGGGTAGATGCCGTTTTATTTGAGGCTCAAGATGAAGTCATGCATTTATTTCCAAATTATGACGTACACATCGACTTCGAGGATATACCTGATGATGATCGATGGATTACAATTCTAGGTAATTCAGCCTTACTGAAAACAGTTTTCACTAATTTAATGGAAAATGCGTGCAAATATTCGGAAAATCACCGAGCGGATGTCCGGATCTCATTCAACCGCCGCAACTGCTTGATTGCCTTTCAAGATGAAGGTATAGGCATTGAACGAACCGAAATAAATAAAATCTTCGAGCCTTTTTACCGAACACAAACAGCCAAAAAATACCGAGGTCATGGGATTGGTCTATCCATTTGCAAGCGCATTGTTCAAATCCATGGTGGCCGAATTACCGTCAAAAGTGAGGTCGGGAAAGGCAGTATTTTCCATGTCATTCTTCCCCATGTCTAATCGCTTGCGCATAGGCTAGGTTACGTGCAAACCCCTCCCATTTGGCTCTTTTGATGGGAGAGCCTTGAAAAACTTGGCGAAAGGACTCGGCTGTCACATCCTCCCATTGCTTAGTTTGAAGGTGACGATACGCTGTTTTAGGTAAAAAAGCAGGGACTTGGTGCGGTTTTGCAAATCGATTCCATGGGCATACATCCTGGCATATATCACAACCAAACACCCAATTTTTAAAATCACCGGCATCGGCAGGTATGGCGTCTTTTAATTCAATTGTATAATACGAAATACACCGCGAGCCATCGACCACATAAGGCGCCACGATGGCCTCGGTCGGGCAGGCATCGATACAGGCACGGCACCGACCGCAGTAGTCTTTGATTGGGCCATCCGGCTCAAATTCTAAATCGCAAATGATTTCCCCAATAAAGAAAAAACTTCCTCCTTTTCGGGTAATGAGATTACTGTGCTTGCCCATCCACCCTAATCCACTCCGTGCAGCCCACACTTTGTCCATAACGGGGGCAGAATCCACGAAGGCCCTACCTGCAAAATCCCCTATTTCAGCTTGCATGGCTTTCATCAGGGCATGCAATTTCGATTTCATGACCTCATGGTAGTCTTCGCCATAAGCATATTTTGAAATTTTAAGAGCAGACTCCGATTCATCCAATCGCTCCTCAGGGTAATAATTAAATAATACCGAAATCACGGTCTTGGCTCCATCCACCAGCAACCGAGGATCCAGGCGCTTATCGAAATGATTCGCCATGTAGGCCATGGAACCGTGGTAGTTTTGATCCAACCAAGCCTCTAGTTTCGGAGCTTGGTCTTCCAAAAAAGTAGCTTCTGAAAATCCAATAAACGAGAAACCTACATCATATGCTTTTTGTATTACCCACTCCCGGTATTTGTCTGCCATCCTCATAAGCTCTTAGCTTTAAAACTAACACAACAAAAGTAGAAAGAAATTAGAGGAACTAAACCAAGTCGTATGGATTTGCGTTAGAACAAAAAGAATGAAGGACTCTCTTGCTTTTGGGGAATTGATATGAAAATGACTGATGATTTATCCAGCGCTATTCGGGGGCTTGGAAACAAAGAAAAAGATAAGTTATTGCTTCGTTTGATTCGAAAAGATAAAGTTTTGATCGAACAACTTCACTTCCAACTTGTTGAAGGGGGCGAAACCACGGTAGAACGAAGACGTTTAACCCAAGATGTACTCGAAGATTTGATGGATACCCCTTCATTTCCGTTATCCAACCTGCTTCGAAATCTCAGAGAGGCCAATCGGCGTATCCAGCACCATGTCAAAATTACCAAAGATGCCTACGGAGAGGTCGCTTTGTATATGGAGTTCCTCTCCTTGTTATTGGCCTACCATGGACAAGTCTGCCGAAATAAATCCTTCGCCCACCGAAAATTGACGACATGGATTGATCACCGCATTCCGTGGTTAGAAAAAAAATACGCCAAATTGGAGGAAGATTTTCAATTGGATTTTGCCACCACTTGGCTTGAAATTCAATCCAATTACCCCCTGAAATGACGTGACAATGGAATATGCGACCTCGACAATAGCTGACATTGTGACAGAAATCAAAAGGTCGGAATAATTATTGTACCCGCAAGGGAAACTATACGATACCGCATTATCATGAACGATCCGCATACTGACGAATTCCAACCTGAAAACTTGGCAGAGGAAACCCCCTCGACTCATGCTGAATTAGGCAATGAATCCTTCGAAGCAACGAATTCAGAACCTGTAAGCGAAGTTGATCAATTAAAACAAGAACTCGCTGAGTCCAAAGATCGCTTTTTACGCCTCTACGCCGAGTTTGAAAACTTCCGGAAACGAACTTCCAAAGAAAAAATCGACCTCATTCAAAATGCGGGCGAAGGCGTATTGAAAGAACTTCTTCCGGTCGTGGATGATTTCGAAAGAGCACAAAAATCTATGGAAACCTCCGAGGACATCGTCGCGTTAAAAGAAGGGGTTCAATTGGTTTACAATAAACTGACCAAGATTTTACAACAAAAAGGGGTAAAACCTATGGAGACAAAAGACCAGCTTTTTGATGTAGAATTACATGAATGCATCACCCAATTTCCCGCAGGTGAGGAGAAAAAAGGGTATGTTATCGACGAGGTAGAAAAAGGATATTTTTTGAATGAAAAAGTGATTCGCTACGCGAAAGTGGTAGTTGGTCAATAAACGATATGGCACAGAAACGAGATTATTATGAGGTTTTAGGTGTCAGCAAAAATGCGACCGCTGATGAACTGAAAAAGGCGTACCGAAAGCTTGCTGTCAAATACCACCCAGATAAAAACCCTGACGACAAAGAGGCGGAGGACAAGTTCAAAGAGCTGGCCGAAGCATACGGTGTGTTGTCAGATCCTGAAAAAAAAGCACGGTATGACCAATTTGGCCATGCAGGAATGGGTGGTGCCAGTGGCTTTGGCGGTGGTGGCGTGAATATGGAAGATATCTTCAGTAATTTTGGCGATATCTTTGGCGATGAAAGTCCGTTTGGTAGTTTCTTTGGTGGAGGTAGAGGTGGTGGACAACGGCGTGGTGTCCGAAAAGGCTCTGACCTCCGGATCAAATTGAAGCTCAACCTAGAAGAAATTGCGTTAGGGGTTGACAAGAAAATCAAAGTCAAACGCTACGTTAGCTGCCAACCCTGTGGTGGAAATGGGTCAAAAAATGGCACCTCCCTGCAAACGTGTGGCACCTGCCAAGGGGCTGGACAGGTACGTCGCGTCCAGCAAACCATGCTCGGCCAAATGGTATCCACCAGCACCTGTCCTACTTGTCAAGGTGAGGGCAAAGTCGTGGTTGAGCGATGTGAGTCCTGCTTTGGAGAGGGGCGGGTCATGCAAGAAGACATTATTCCCATCAAAATCCCAGCTGGCGTCGCAGAAGGTATGCAACTTTCCATGTCAGGAAAAGGAAACGTACCTACCCGAGGGGGGGTTCCTGGTGATTTGCTTATTGCCATTGAAGAAGAGGAACATCCTGAATTAAAACGGGATGGAAATAATATCATCTATGACTTACCCCTAAATTTCGTTGATGCTGTTCTCGGAAAAGAGGTAGAAGTACCAACAGTTGGTGGAAAGGTACGCATTAGCATTAAACCTGGGTCACAAAGTGGTGAAGTCCTTCGTATTCGAGGAAAAGGTTTACGGGAACTGAATGGATATAATACCGGTGATCAATTGGTACACCTAAGTTTGTATACGCCAAAAACCATTTCGACAGAAGAAAAGCAAGTCTTAGAAAAACTCCGGGATTCACCTAACTTCCAACCTAAACCCGGTGGAGGCAGTGGACGATCCATTTTTGATAAAATGAAAGACTTTTTCCATTAAACAAAAAATCCTCAAGGCAACTTGAGGATTTTTTGTTTAAAAAAGTTGCTCCTCAAACTAATTTGCTTAATTTCAGTCCTATACAATTCGAATTCCTTTTATTTACGCTAGAACATGATCACAGAATCACTTTATATAGGAAAAAAAGCAAGGTCCAACCATACGTTAGAACAACGGTTAGATCACCTCAAAACGCTTGAAAATTTACTTCGAACCCATGAAGCAGATTTCATTTCTGCCTTGCATGAGGATTTTCAAAAGCCTGAATTTGAATCGTTTTTAACCGAAATCTTTCCTGTTCTTGAAGAAATCAAAGTAGCCAAAAAAAATCTAAAACGATGGATCCGACCCCATTCCGTCGGAACCCCATTGCCCCTTTTACCAAGTCGTGCTTCGATCCGCTACGAGCCCAAAGGCGTCGTTTTGATTATTGGGGCTTGGAATTACCCTATCAATCTTACCCTCGCCCCTGTTGTCGCTGCACTAGCGGCAGGCAATCAAGTCCTTCTTAAACCAAGTGAATTAGCACCAGCCACTGCCAAGTTACTAAATACACTTTTTTCTACCCATTTTACCGATCGCGTTTGCCAAGTAGTGGAGGGCGATGGTCCATTTACAAGTAACCTTTTGAACGAACCCTTTGATCATATTTTCTACACTGGATCTACACAAGTTGGAAAAATAATTTACGAAAAAGCCGCCCAACAACTTTGCCCCGTCACCCTAGAACTGGGGGGGAAATCTCCCGCTATTTTTGATGAAGATGCACCCATGTACCCGCTAGTCAAACGCATGATCTGGGGCAAATTCGTGAATGCCGGACAGACATGCGTCGCACCTGATTATGTCCTTTTACCTATTCACCGAAAACAAGAATTTATCGAAGCAACACACAAAGCACTCACGGAACTTCAGTTGCATGATCCAAAAAATCAATGCCAAATTATCAATGATCGGAATTTTAACCGGATCGGCCACATGTTGGATGGGCAGTATGAATTGATCGCTGGAGGCCAAGTAGACGTTGAAAATCGGCGGATCATGCCAACCATTATGTTCCTACCCGATGCTCGGCATAAACTCATGCAGCAAGAAATTTTCGGACCAGTTCTCCCTGTAATCACCTATGCATCCTGGGAGGATATACAAACGATTTACAACCAACACCCCAATCCCCTCGCTTTATATATTTTCTCCACCAAAGAATCATTTACTCAGAAAATTCTGGATCGATTACCAAGCGGAGGAGTTGTTGTGAACGATACCCTCATGCACCTAGCCAATAGCAATCTTCCATTCGGAGGACGAGGAGCGAGTGGGTTTGGACATTACCATGGGTTTCATGGCTTTCAAACCTTCAGCCACGCCAAAAGTGTCTTGCAGCAACCTACGTGGTTTGAGCCTTGGTTTCGGTATGCTCCTTACACTGAAGGACGGTACACATTTCTGAGGAGACTCATTGGTTTTTTTGTTTAAAAATACCCCGGCTTGACCTAAAGTCCATACGCCAGAAACAAAAAAAGGCATCGGTAAGATGCCTTTTCTATCGTTGATTTCATTTAAATTATCGGATACTTACTGCGAAGGTCACATCCGCATCGGTGCTACCTGGAGTAGCTGTACCATTTTTGGTGGGTTGGCCATTGACCGGCGGCTGGTGACGCAGAACAACTTGTAAATTTCCTGTTCCAGCTCCTGTTGTGACCGCCCGACTCGCCAAACCTATAGGTAAATTACGCGAATCACGATCCGTGATGGTGAATTGAACCAAATTAGCCGGCGCAGGCGTAAACACGACCAAGTGCTCATCCGCCTCTTCTACAATTTCTTTGGTGATATCATCCACCGGCGAAACCGTCTCGTTTAAAAATTTGACCGCAACATTATAGGTCGTATTCGCCGCCAAATTCAAAGGAGTTACGGTAGGCGCCATACCACCTTCACCGTCCAAATCTTTCCAAGATGCCGTTACTGAAGCACCACCATTGGCTGGTGTGAAAGTCAATTGAACTGTGGATATGAATTCATTTTCCTCCGGTTCAGGATCTGAACCCTTACACCCAACCAGTACACTGGCCATAGCCAAACCTAAAATCCAATTTTTCTGCAAGTTCATGTGGTAAAAGATTACATTGTGCAATTATGTTGCAAATATAACATAAGTGCATTAAAATTACCTAATCTAGTTTTATTTTTTTCCCAATCGGTATCGAAATCGCAATTGTACATTTCGCCCCGGTGCGTCAACGAAGTACCTAAACCGATCTAAATAGGCTCGATACCGGGTATTTAGTAAATTTTGGACATCCAACTGAATAGACCAAGGTTTGGACTCATTTTCCCACCGAAAGCCGGCATTAAAAAGCTGATATCCCCGTGGAGCAGCGGCAAAATCACCTTGAATGAGCGGAATGGGTACACCAATAGACTCAGTAGAAACCACAATTTGATTGGGTAATCGGGTTTGTTGAGCAACGAGATGGTGCTCCAGTTCAAATTCCAACCCGGACTTGGTCAGTTGCCAAGCCAGTTGATGCCGCCACTCGGGTGGTGCAATAAAAGGCAGCGGTTGATTTCGGGCTAAATCATTGGCAAGAACGAAAGATCCTTGCCAGCTATAACGACCCAGCGGATGCCACTTCCAAGAACCTTGCCAATCCATGCCACGAAAAAAGGCAGGGGTTTGGGTGTAGAAGAACGCTGGAAACGCCCCCCGAATACCCACAACGGCTTGCCCGGATGGCACCAAAAAAATATACCGATCGATCAACTGCGCATAAGCAGTCCAACGTGTTTCAGCGCGAGGCCCAATTTGCCAATTCCATTTAAAAATTCCTTGGTGAGAAATCTCGGGGCGCAGATCTACATTTCCTACCTCATAACTGGCGGCACCATGATGAACCCCATCACTCAATAGTTCATTAATAGAAGGTGGGCGCCACGTACGGGTAAGTGAAAAACTCCATTGACTTGCCGCACCAACCCGCCGGTTAAATCCTACACTCGCCGCTCCATTTTGGAAGAAAAACGTGTTCGAAACAGGTTGGCCACCTCGGTTGAGTGCGTAGGTCTCGGTCTGTCGTACATCCCAACGCCCTCCCAATTCCAAGGTTCCTCGCTCAAACTGCCACGAATGGGTGGAATACACGGCGCCTTGGACTTGTTGGAAATTGGGAATGATGACCGTAGAACGAAGTGGTTCTCGCAATTGGCCCGTTGATACATTGGATTGAATTGTGGACTGAATCCCCCAATCTCCAGTATGGCGATCCGTTAACTTCCGGGAATTCCGAAGATCCGTGAGGTAAGTAACCAACCGAAATGTCTGGCTGAGATTCCGGTCGCCCCGTAAAATATCAATTTCCTGTCGGTAATTATATTGCCGAGAAACTTCCAAACTCCACGACTTCCATTGAACCTTATTTTTCCATAGGTTATGCTGTAAATTCTGCTGTGGTCGATCCAAACGCCATGAAAACGAATCCGGAGTATAGATTTCCTGTGGTCGAGTGGATTGAATGGCTTGCAGCAGGTCGGTTACATTTCCGATATGCGCACCTGAAAAAAGTCCAATAATGGCGTTGTATTGACTGAAAAAAAACTCAGCCTCCCAATCTTGCTTTCGATAAAAAGCGGTTGTAGAAAAATTAATTTCCTGTAAGCCAGTATTGGCCATACGGTAATCTGGGGTAGAGATCGTGCCTCCTCGTTTACCCGATCCTTGCCATCTAAATTGCCAAAATGGCATTTTTTTCCAACCGTGCTCCACGCTTCCACCCCCAGCCCATTGGTGGCCATTCGAAAAATAGGATTGTTGAACATGCGCCTTCCATGGATCACCCGGGCGAAGTTTTCCGGGCTCAATGAGTAGAGTACCCCCCAAAGCATCCGAACCATACCGAAGTCCACCAGCCCCAGTAATGACGGTAATCCGTTGCGCAAGAAAAGGGTCAATTTCCGGGGCATGTTCACTTCCCCATTGTTGGCCTTCTTGTCGAATTCCGTGATTTAAAATCAAAACTCGATTGGAATGCAAGCCATGAATAACGGGTTTGACAATGGAATGACCCGTTTGCAACAGCGTTACCCCTGGGGTTTTCCGAATCACCTCACCCAACATACCCCCCATTTGGCGTTGAAGCGCATATCCTTCCCATGTTTCTTTCGGAGAAACTGCATTTTCTACCTTTTCCGCAAAAATAGTGACCTGATCTAGGTGGATTTCATCCTCGGATAATTCAAATTCATGTTTCCCTTCATGAACCAAATCAAACCGAATGACAACAGGCTTGTACCCCACAATTTCAGCTTGAACTTGGTAGGTGCCTTGACATAAATTCGCCAGCTTATAGCGACCTGCAAAGTCCGTTAAAACCGCTTTATTGGTAGAGGGAATACGAACTAAAGCGCCAACAATCGCCTCACGTGAAGATTTATCACGGACTACGCCTTCGATGAAACAATCACACGAGCCTTGCCCATAAACCTGACCAAAAATGAACAACCCAAAGCATAAAAACCGAATACGTGCAATCATGTTGCAAAAATACAAAAACAGATTGAATTGATTGCTACTTGATTTGCAGAAACTAACCTGCTCGACATACTAGAAAAAAAGAGGACCTGATTCGTAAGAATGAGGTCCTCTCCTAGTCAATGGATTGCACTGGGCAAGATTACATGCCCAACATTTGCGCGTACTTGTTGTAGATCGTTTCGATTTTCACTTTCTGCTCTTTGTCGTCGTATTGGTTAGCGACATTACCTAATATTTGTAGGATACGCAGCTGCATGCTGATATTTTCTTGGATAATGCCCATGGACCATTGCCCATCCTGATTTCTACTTTTTCCAATGAAATAAGCCAATTTGTCGTCTGCTTCTTGGGTCAGCACATTGGAAATTTCTTTGGCTTTTGCTTTGTCTCCCACTTCATAATAAAACAGGGTAAAATTAGCTGAGAGCTGATCAAACGGAATGGATTTATGAGGCATTACTTTCAAACAATAATCCAAAACCTCTTTCGCCCGTTTTTTATCATCTTTACGGATCAAATCATCAGCCAATCGTAAAAACGCATACCGAGCCGTAATGATGGGGACCCGCAAAAAGGTTTCTGAATCATAAAAAACATCCGGATTATCTAGATTACGCCACACCATTTTCTTCATGACATTCTCGTACATCACTTCGGTATTCACGCCACCTTCAGATTCACCATCCAACTTAAATGGCATAAGTCGGTAGGCATATCCCTCCAATAAACAGTATTCTTTTAGATTCAAATACGAGCTTGGCGCTAAAGAACCGGCAAAGTAAATGGGTCTTTCAAATTTATTTTGCGCGATGATGTCCAAGACAATGAAATCATTTTTGAGTAGATCTCGTTCGCCAAGGTTCCAACGGAATTCGTTGCTAACCTTACTTTTAAATTCCTCAGGAATAAAAGATGCAGTCCGTAATTTTTCAGCATCCAACGGAATGTATAGCTCGGAAGATGGCAGCGTATTAATCATTTTCCCGGAGGTTACCGGAACCTTGATCGCGGGATTATTTGAGCGTACCAAGTCAAAATACTCGAGAAGGTTCATTCCACCCGCCAAATTTGGATTTTTCACAAATGGAAATTGGTCGTTGACTCCTTTATTGTAATGCTCCATGGAGAAGGAGATGGGCAAAGGCTGAGATTCATAGGTAGCCCGTTTCATTTGTTCAATATACCACTCGGTTCCCAATAGGCTCAAATTACAAACCCGTACATCGGTTCGTACACCTTCTACCTCTTGCACATACCACAAAGGGAAAGTATCATTATCACCTCCGGTAAACAATATGGCGTTGGGAGCACAAGAATTCAATAAATTTCGAGCGAAGTCTACCGAATGATAGCGATCAGATCGATCATGACCTGCCCAAGTCTGGGTGGCCATCTGGATGGGGACTAAAGTACATAACGCTCCAGCCACAAGAACTTTTGGGGTTGAGTTTTTGATCCACCGTGACGTGAAATCTACTATTCCCATAACGCCCAAACCAATCCACATGGCAAAGAAATAGAAACTTCCTACATAAATATAATCCCGTTCCCGAGGCTCTGTAGGCGGCCCATTGAGGTACACCACCAACGCCAAGCCTGTGAAGAGAAACAATAAAAATACCACAAGAAAATCACGCTCGCGGCGCATGAATTGAATCAACATACCCAAGATACCTAGAATAATGGGTAACCCGTAGAAATTTGTTCGCCCTTTATTGGCTTTTAATGTAGCGGGAAGTTCAGCTGTAGGTTCCAAAATATTGACAGGACCAGCCCCCTCAATGTCGGCGGCACGTCCCCAGAAATTCCACATGAAATAACGCCAATACATTCGACCCATCTGATCCTTGAACATAAACGAGATGTTATCCACCATGTTGGGGGTTTGACCGTCAGGAATGCTCAACTTGCTCCGGTAGAGCGACACATGGCTTGGATCTTGACTCCAAACTCGAGGGAGAAGCATCATCCCTTTCGGATCCCAAACGTATTCGGACCCGTAATCATAAATTTCATACTTATCTGTACCCCGGCGGTAAAGCGGTTCGCCTTGCTTGATGTCCGTTAACTTGGTTGAATAGACTGGACCATACAAAAGTGGCCGTGAACCATATTGTTCACGCTTCAAATACGATACATAATTCAACACATTACTCGGATCATTTTCATTGATGGGTGGATTGTAATTGGAACGGATCAACGCAATGGTGTACGTAGAATAACCAATCAGAATGAAGGCAAACGATAAAAGCGCTGTATTTGCAATCACCTTACCCTCCAACTGCGTCCGACGAATCCCGTACACCAACGCACCAATTAAGGCTAACACAAAGAATAATATCCCACTGGAATAAGGCAACCCTAAGGTATTGACGAATACCCGTTCAAAGAAGAACCCAATGGAAGGAATACCGGTAATAACACCCGAATTCACCACACCCAAAATGACCATTCCGATTAAAAAAGCAATCACTCCACCTTTCCAGGTTACCTCTTTGGTCTTTTTGTAATAATAAATGAGCGCCAAGGCAGGAATCGTCACTAAATTCAACAAGTGAACCCCAATAGACAAACCTACCAAATAGGCGATAAACAATAACCAGCGGTTACCTTCCGATTCATCCGTTTTTATTTCCCATTCTAAAGTTGCCCAAACGACAATGGCCGTAAAGAAAGAAGATAACCCATATACCTCAGCCTCAACCGCAGAAAACCAGAAGGAATCAGTGAAGGTGTACACCAAAGAACCTACCAAAGCTGAGAATAATACCGTGTAGGACTCCACCCCCTGAAGTTCAGCAGCAGATTTTGCATAAAATTTACGGGCCAGAAGAGAAATGGACCAAAAAAGGAATAAAATGGTGAATGCACTGGCCAATACCGAGATCATATTGACCATCAACGCCACTTGGGTCACATCACCAAAAGCGAAGAAGGAGGCCATTCGGCCAAGTAATAAGAAAAAAGGAGCACCAGCGGGATGGGGAACTTGCAATTTGAATGCACAGGCAATAAACTCGCCACAGTCCCAAAAGCTGGCTGTAGGTTCAACAGTCATCGTGTACGTAACCAAGGCAATCAAGAAAACAGCCCAGCCACCGATCCGATTCAAAGTAGTGAAATTCATACGTCAGGTTTTCAATCAGTAAAGCCCCTTACGAGCAAATAAAAAAATGTAGGTCAAAGAAACGAAATTGTTGGCATACCCTCTCCAAGGATGCCCGTTAAATATTGTTAATCCATCACAACATGCGTTCGACTTGGCGGACGATGCTCCGGAAATCCTCAGGATTTTTTACGAAATCAAGACCATTCACATCAATTTCCAACAAGGGTCCATGCGCATACCGCGATGAAAATGCATCATACAATCGATTCAAGCTTTCCAAATACCGAACATCAATATTTTGCTCGAATATCCGATTTCGAAGTTGAATTTGATGAACCAATTTGGTTGTGTCCGCTTTGAGGTAAATCATTAAATTAGGTGGTTGAACTGCCCGCATGATCGTTTTAAATAAGCCAAGGTACGTGGCATAATCGGTATCATTCATGATGCCCGACTCATGCAAATTCAACGCGAAAATATAAGCATCTTCATAAATGGATCGATCTTGAATAACAGGTTGGAAGGCATCTTCTTTGATGCGAAGCACTTGTTCAAACCGACTGTTGAGAAAATAGACTTGCAGATGAAAAGACCATTTGGGCATATCGTCGTAAAAAGGGGCCAAATATGGATTTCCCTCTACTGCCTCGTAAAAGACATCCCAACCAAAATGTTGGGCTAGTTTTTCAGCTAACGTAGTTTTGCCGACGCCGATATTTCCGGCTATTGCAATGTGCATGGGGCTTTTGTTTAATAAAATTCGTGCAAAATTAGGCTTTACTGACAAATATCATAGAACTCAATGCACTGTTTTGTATTTTTGCGCTACCAAATGGAATCGTTTTATGTTTAGCGTCCTTCTTTATTACATTTACAGCCCAATCGATAACGTGGTGGAGTACCGCGACTTACATCATGCCTATTGTGTTGAAAATGGCCTATTGGGTCGAATCATCATTGCACCCGAAGGCCTTAATGGCACGGTGTCGGGTACGGTTGAGGCCTGTGAACGCTACATGGCTTGGGTCAAATCGGATCCACGATTTTCAGCCCTCGATTTTAAAGTAGAATCGCATACCCAAAATGCATTTCGAAAGCTCTATGTGCGTGTAAAAAAAGAAATTGTGCATTCCGAACTCCCCGTCAATCCTTTGGAAAAAACGGGAAAACATGTAGCTCCCCATGATTTTAAACAGATGCTACAAGATCCCGATGTCGTGTTGGTCGATATGCGGTCCAACTACGAGCATAAAGTGGGTAAATTCAAGGGGGCTGTGACATTCGACATGGAAAACCTACGTGAACTTCCGGATCACATCCACGAAATCGCACATCTCAAAAACAAGAAAATCATCACGTATTGCACCGGAGGAATCAAATGTGAGAAAGCGTCCGCTTACTTACTGGACCAAGGATTCTCGGATGTGTATCAGCTGCACGGTGGAATTATCAAATATGGCTTAGAAGCAGACGGAGAAAACTTTGATGGGAAATGTTATGTGTTTGATGGCCGCGTAACCACCGAGGTCAATCAGGTAAATCCGGAAGTTATCTCGACTTGTCATATTTGCGGCGAAAAATGTGACCGCATGGTCAATTGTGCCAATCCGACATGTAATGATCATCTGCCCATTTGTGAGGCTTGTGGCTGGAAATTAGAGGGGGCTTGTTCGGTTGAATGCCAAACAAACCCAGATAAACGCCCTTACGATGGAACCGGACAATATGGAAAAGAAATGCGGGGGTATGCTCCAGAATTAGCCTTAAAAACCCGTCAAAACACAAAGAAAATTCACATTGTCGAGGAATTGGGACTGACAACTTAAGTCAGTTCCCAACCATAAATATAATCCTCTAGCACATAAGGTCCATACGGAATATCCAATGTTTCTAACCGTCTTCCTCCCATTTTTTCATAAAATGCGACGGATGGATTTCCCCGGTTGACATTCAAAATCAGCCACAAATGACCGGTGGATTTTGCGTAATCTTTGGCTGTTTCCAGTAACTTTTGTCCCAATCCTTTACCATGGCAACTGGGTAAAACGTAGAGCTTTTGAAGCTTCGCTTTGTCTGAAGAAAGTGACTGCCAAGCGAAAAAGCCGACCGGTTCATTTTCGATCCAGAGAATAAAAAACTGATGGCCTTCTTCGGCTTGCTCCTCCAAAGCTTGGGTTGAGTACCCTCGATTCAGCATGTAGTCAATCTGCTCCTGTGGAATCACATTTTGGTAAGCAACAGGCCAAATGGTGTAGGCCAAGTCACGGATTATGGACCAATCCTCCTTTCCTGCGGGAATAATTTGCATGTGAGATGAAAAGAAATCATTAATTTGCATACAAAAACAAAAGTAAGCAAAACGCATGAGACCTTTTATATTAGTGACCAACGATGACGGGATAACAGCCAAAGGCATCGCTTCGTTAGTACAAGTCATGAAAGAATTGGGTGAAGTCGCGGTTGTGGCTCCGGATAGCCCCAATTCGGGGATGGGCCACGCCATTACGATGGATACCACGATTCAAATTAAAAAATCATTTTTGTTTGAAGATGTCGTTTCTTACGAATGCTCCGGAACCCCAGCTGATTGTGTCAAATTAGCCAAACACGAACTATTCGCCGATCGAAAAATAGATCTCGTGGTGAGTGGGATCAATCATGGCAGCAATTCGTCACTTTCCGTGATCTATTCCGGAACGATGTCGGCGGCTATTGAAGCAGCCATTGAAGGAATTCCGGCGATTGGCTTTTCTTTGGATCATGGGCACTACGATGCCAATTTCGGTCCCACCCTACCATTCGTAAAACAGATCGCTTCCAAAGTTCTGTCGGATGGACTTCCGCCGCACATCGCTTTGAATGTCAATTTCCCTAAGGAACCCGAAACAGGATATGCCGGCGTAAAAGTTTGTCGACAAGGCAACGGGTATTGGAAAGAAGCCTTCGATGCGCGGGTAGACCCCTATGGCCGGCCTTACTACTGGATGGGTGGAAATTTCGTCAATCGCGAACCCGCCGAAACATCAGACCATGACATTTGGGCGCTACAACATGGATTTATTTCAGTTGTCCCGTGTCAATATGACCTAACGCATTTTGACTCATTGCAACGTTTATCATCTTGGACCTTTTCTTCTTAAGCTATGGCTGTACTTGGTAAAGTTTTAAAAGGAGGTATCAAAGTCACGAGTACCCTCCAAAATCAACGCAAGATCAAACCTGCTAAATGGCAGAAAAAAACCTTGGCTAAACTGATGGAAAAAGCAAGGTTTACCCAGTTTGGTGAAAAATACCTATTTAATGATGTATTGAATGATTGTGTCTTTGAGGAGGGGGACAAATTTTATCAAACGTTTAAACAAAACGTCCCCATTTTTGACTATAATTCCATCTACAACCAATGGTGGTCGAAAACTAGACAAGGTGAAAAAGACGTCTGTTGGCCGGGGAAGGTAAAGCATTTCGCGTTGAGTTCTGGCACATCCGAATCCTCATCCAAAGCGATTCCGGTGACCAAAAATATGATAAAAGCGATACATACCACCAGCATAAATCAAATCATATCCTTAGGACAATACGATGATATACCCGCCGACATTTACGAAAAAGGGTATTTGATGTTGGGGGGAAGTACGTTATTGAATCAAGTAGACTCCCATTATGAGGGTGACTTAAGCGGTATTACCCAAGGGGCTATTCCGTTTTGGTTTCAGGGCTTTTACAAACCTGGCGTAAAGATTGCCCAAGAACGAAATTGGTCCAATAAACTGGAGGAAATAACCCAAAATGCACCCCATTGGGATATTGGTTTTATCGCAGGTGTTCCCGCTTGGATTCAAATTTTAATGGAAAAAATTATAGATCGGTATCAACTGAACCATATCCATGAAATTTGGCCCAACCTTACGGCATTTGCTTGGGGCGGCGTCTCGTTCGAACCTTACCGCAAAGGTTTTGAAAAATTATTGGGAAAACCCATTCATTACATTGAAACGTATTTAGCCTCGGAAGGCTTCCTAGCATACCAACCTGGGCCAGCTACCGACCTCCAGTTGATTCTAAACAATGGGATTTTCTTTGAATTCGTCCCATTCACAAGTGAAAATTTTGACGAAGAAGGCAATATTTACCCAACAGCCAAAACCTTAATGATCTCGGAAGTCAAAACGGGGATAGATTATGCGCTGTTGATTTCAACGTGTAGTGGGGCGTGGCGGTATTTGATTGGGGATACCATTCGCTTTACGGATGTCTCCCAAGCTTTCATCAAAATTACCGGTCGAACCAAACATTACCTGAGCCTGTGCGGGGAACATCTATCGGTAGACAACATGAACAAAGCGATGGATTCCGCCTCCCGTCATTTCGGCGCCACATTCAATGAGTTCACGGTTCTCGGAATTAAACATCCTCCACTTTTCGCGCATCAATGGTATATCGGTACAGATGACCCGATTGATGAAATCGAATTGGGGACTTTTATTGACAGAACATTGCGCGAGCTTAATGATGATTATGCGGTAGAAAGAGAACATGCCCTAAAAAACGTGTTTTGTCGCGTGCTCCCGACACGTGCCTTTTATGATTGGATGAAAATGCGAGGAAAAGAAGGCGGACAAAACAAATTCCCTCGGGTTTTAAAAGGAAATATGCAGGATGACTGGGAAAGTTTTTTGCGCGTACATTATCCGCACCAAATTATCCCATAATCAAATCCCAAAGAAGCTTTCCGGCGATACCCAAAAAAATAATACCGGAAACGCGTTTGATGTTTTCAACCGCTTGGTCGGAAAGCTTCTTTTTGATTTCATGCGCTGAAATCGCAAAGCCCGACTCGCAAACAAAAATGGTCAATAAACATATACTCAAACAGACAATTTCTTCGACCTGATCAAATTGATAGGTTTTCAAACTTGCAGAAAGTAAAACCCAGGAGAAAAAATTAACTGGATTGACCACATTCAATACAAATCCTTTGCCGATAAAGTAAATATGTTTGGTCATGCCTCCCGCCTGCACTACTTTATGCGACAAACTAGTTGCCCGAAATTGGGCTAATCCCAATCCTATCAAGAGCAGACTTCCAATGCCCCGAGCAACCCCATCGAAATGAGGTATTTGCGGCAGAAAAGAAGTGCCTACTAACGCCAAGCCGATTAAAAGAAAATCTCCGATTAATACCCCTGAAGCTATTTTTATTCCCGCTTTATACCCATGGTCAATGCTGGTTTGAATTAAAGCAAAAAAAACACTTCCAAAACCTAAACTTAAAATGACTCCGCTGAAGAGTCCCAAAAAAATGGCTTGCCACATCATATACCTTTCAATCGAGCTACTTTTAATAAACCCGCCACACTCAGCGAGTCGGTTATTTGATTATTCATGGCCAATTCGACGGCGTCGCGTAAGGGAATTCGACGCAGCTGCAACTCCTCCGTTTCTTCCGGGCAAGCTTCGGATTGAGTCAAATCCTCCGCTAAGAAAATATACCCTACCTCGTTACAAACCGAATTGGAGGTGTGAATCTTTGATAGTAGCGTCCACTTTTTTGCCAAAAGCCCGGTTTCCTCAAGAAGTTCACGTTTGGCAGCTTCCAGCCAGTTTTCGCCCAATGGACACCCCCCTTCAGGTATTTCCCAGCTGTACTCATTGAGCGGAAACCGGTACTGTCCGACAAGCCAAGTAAATCCTTCCTGGTCTACCGGAATAATTCCAATCGCAATATTCTTAAAATTAACTTGACCATACACCCCTGGCTTACCAGCTGGGTTGAGTACGTTATGGTGTTGGATTTGAATCCAGTTATTTTCATAGGGCACCTGGGTATCCAAAATTTGCCAAGGGTTATCTGTCGTCAATTTCATACCCAAAGTTACTAGACTGGCCTGAATAGTTGGCTGAATGAGCGAAGGAAAGTTTATTAAGAATCGTGAAAATAACCCATTGTATCGATTTTACTCACTGAAATACCTAATTTTACCTTGATTCTTTTATATTTGTTTCTTCATTTATTCACTACACCTTCCTTAATCTTTATGGAAAACTCCAGACGCGAATTTCTTCGAAATTTGATTCTTTCAGCCGGCATTGTGCCGATGATCCCTTCGCTTGCGGAAGCTGCTGCGCCAAAGCCTTGGTTCGAAATCTCATTAGCCGAGTGGTCTCTTCACAAAGCCATCTTTGGCGGTCAACTAGACAATTTGGATTTCCCAGCCAAAGCTAAAAATGATTTTGACATATCCATTGTTGAATATGTTAATACGTGTTTTCGGTCCAAAACCAAAACTTTTAAAGAAAATGGGGCTGATTCTACCTACCTAGCCGAACTTCTTAAGCGAACCAAAGACCTAGGTGTACGGAACCACCTCATCATGTGTGATGCGGAGGGAAATCTGGGTGACTCTGATGCCGCAAAGAGAACAGAAGCTATCGAAAATCACTACAAATGGGTGGAAGCCGCAGCATACTTGGGTTGTGCCACGATTCGGGTAAACGCCGCTGGGACCGGAACCGCGGAAGAAGTTGCGAAACAAGCCGCCGATGGATTAGCTCGGTTGGGTGAATTTGCAGCAAAATCAAAGGTCAATGTGATCGTTGAAAATCATGGTGGTCACTCCTCAAATGGCCAGTGGCTTGCGGGTGTCATGAAGGCCGTCAACAGAAAAAACGTAGGTACGCTACCTGACTTTGGTAATTTTTGTATCAAACGAAACAGCACCAACTGGCGGATCTGCGAAGATGATTATGATCGGTACGTGGGAACAGCTGAGCTCATGCCCTACGCGAAAGGTGTAAGTGCCAAAACGAACGACTTTACTGCCGATGGCAATGAAGCCAACATGGATTATCAAAGACTTATGTCGATTGTTAAAAAATCAGGTTTCAAAGGAATCGTGGGCATTGAATACGAAGGCGACAACCTCTCTGAAGACGAAGGCATTAGAGCAACAAAAGCACTATTAGAAAAACTGCGTAAAACCATTTAATGCCTTAATTTTGCCATAAAAGCGCAGGGTATTGTGTCCAAATGAGGGGGTGGAGTGTTTCATGCCATCCCCTTAAATACTGTTGAAGTCCCAATTCACCAATAAAATGTCCCCGATTTTCTCCGCCAGGATTACCATCTCGCCAAGGCCCCACCCATTGCTCATCGCGCAAATCGAGTCCAGGATATACATGGGGAACATCTTGGATTAGCGAGGCGATCTGTTGATTAATTTCGGTGTATTGACTATCCTCTCGGGCTAAAAAGAAAGGAATGGGATGGTTGGGGGCTTCGGTCTGCCGGATGTGTTGGATAACCGACAGGAAGTTGGCCTCAAATTGCCAGCGATCACCTCCATTAAAATCATTATTGTCGTCATTCACCCCATGGTGTACCCATATGGCCCGTAAACCCGTGATTGGGATGTAACGTTGAAAGACAGCGGTTATGGGACGGTAGGGAAATCCATTTAATTGCAAAACACCCTCGCCAAACCAAGGGTAACCAAAAGGTTCATTGAATAAATTTTGGCGATTTTGATAAATACTGGATCCCCCAAAAGCAACCGAATAAATCAAAACTGGCATTTGTAGCTGCTGAACCAAGGAATCGGCCAAAGCCCCAAAAATCCAAGAATCTCGACAAAATGGCCCAAGATCTCGGTTCGTTATTTGTTCAAATGTAACCGGTAATGCCGGGATGTTTTGAAAAAAATTATTATTGTATTCCGGAATATCAAAATACGTCTTGATCGTTCGACTTCGCGGATCTTGCGCCGCTTGGCCGATACCCGGCCCTTGCATAAACGAATGGCCCCAGACCAAAAACACCTCACCGATTCCCGCGCGAGTAATTTCACTGGATTTAGCGGACCCACCACCCGAAGGTACAAAATGCCAAGCATAATCACCGGGCGGTAATGCCCACGTGCCATCAAAGGTTTTGGGTTGGGGGGAAACAAAGAATTTTTTTTGATAAGAGACGCCCGTTTCCCACGAAGTAGCCGTCACAAGAACCGAGTCGACTAGACCGAATACTTTCCCACGAATGGGGATGGACGTGAGCGCGTCATTGGAACGTTGAAAAACATGCCCAGGCAGCGGAGAATACACGGAGTCTATACCTTGCCAAAGCGGATTTATACGCGCCTCATATACTTGACCTGGTGCAACGAGAAATCCAGGATTTAATTCAATCCACTGCGTTCGAATATCAATTGTCGGTGAGGCAGTTAAAGGACTTGTTCTGCTTTTACTTTGATAGAATTGTGCTTGACAGACGATTGAAATATAAAATAGAATAAAAAATCTTCCCAGATTGTACATATTCTTTAGTTTTCAGGTAACAAAGCAATGCACAAATTCTGAGAAGACCTCAATAAAAGTTATTTATTTATCAAACGGTCATTTTAAAGACCCCAAACCTCCATCCAATCCGATAACTTGACCCGTCATCCACCGACTTTCATCACCCAAGAGAAACTTAGCCAAATGAGCACTATCCAAGGGCTGGCCTACTCGACCTAACGGGTGGCGTTTATTGGATGCGTCTACTTTTTCTGGTGTACTTAAAAGCGCACCAGCCAATGGAGTTTGAGTCAAAGAAGGAGCAATGGCATTCACACGAATTTTATGTGGTGCCCATTCAGCGGCAAGTGACCTCGTTAGCCCTTCAATAGCACCTTTAGCTGCCGCAATAGAGGCATGAAAACTCATCCCAGTTTGTACAGCGACAGTACTGAACAATACAACCGAGGCATCTTCAGCACTTTTCAATAAAGGAAATACTGTTTGAAGAACCTGAACTGCACCCAGTACATTGATTTCAAAATCTTTTGTAAAATCTTGTATTGTAAAACGATGGAAAGGCTTGAGGGAGATGGTACCTGGGCAATACACCACACCGTCTAAACTTGGTGGTAAATTTTCTTTGGTAAAAGGTTGAGGAGCCTCCCAGTCGATGTGCTCAATACCTGCAAGATCTGGTTTTGTCCGCGATGCAGAAATAACCCGGTGACCTGCACCAAGAAGTTCGTTGGCTAGTGCGATTCCAATACCACTGGAAGCGCCGATAATCAAAAAGTTTTTAGGCATATGTTTTATTAAAAAAACCAAGAGGTATTAAAAATGTTTGTGTGCGGGTAACAAAAAGCCCGCACACAAACCTAAAGCCAACTTTAAGTTCGGTTTTTGAGTTCGATTAAACGTAAAAACTCACTACGCTTATCGACATCGGCGAAAGCACCTTCAAAAAACGAAGTGACCGTAGAACTTGATTGATCTTGAATTCCTCTAGAAGAAACGCACATGTGGTCGGCATCGACAATGACCGCCACATTTTGGGTTTCCAATGCTTCCTGTAAGGCCCGACCAATTTGAATCGTCATCCGCTCTTGTACCTGTGGACGGCGAGCATAATGATTCACAATCCGGTGTAGTTTGGATAATCCAATTACTTTTCCAGAAGACATATAGGCTACATGCACATGCCCCACGATCGGAACAAAATGATGTTCGCAATTGGAATGAAAATGAATATCGCGTTCCACCAACATTTCCCCGTATTGATACGGATTATCAAAAAGGGTGATGGCAGGAAAGTTTTCAGGATTGAGTCCCGAGAAAATTTCCTTCACATACATTTTGGCTACACGGCGGGGTGTACCTTGCAAAGAATCATCAGACAAATCAAGACCGAGAATTTCCATAATGGACTGAAAATGATTCGCAATCTGATCGATTTTTTCATCGTCGGTGCGTTGAAAGGCATCAGGCCGGAGCGGAGTATCGTAGGATGTGAGTGCGTGGGCTTCTCCGAGAGCCTCCAACCACTCATCTGAGTTACGCGGGGTATTCGACATAGTTTCGTTCGGTTTCATACAACCTGATTTTTATATCAAGGTTGGGATTTTGAATGGCTTTTTCTAAAATTTCGTGGATGACAACCGCAATGTTTTCAGCAGTAGGATTCAAGGTTTTAAATTCCTCTACCTCAACATTTAAGTTCTTGTGATCAAATTTGTCAAGGACATGGGCTTTGATCAAATCACTCAAGAGCTTCAAGTCGTACAAATACCCTGTTTGGGGATCGATTTCCCCAGTCAGTTGAACAATCAGTTCATAGTTATGGCCATGAAAATACGGGTTATTGCATTTGCCAAAAACCAGTTTATTTTCTTCCTCTGACCACGTGGGTTGGTGCAGACGATGGGCCGCGTTGAAATGTTCCTTTCGGAATACGGAAATACGTTTTTTCAAGATGGACAAGTTTAACGAGTTAGTGCTGTTACAAAGTTTGTGTACAATGCAACTAGCCCGCCGAGACGGAATCTCCTTTGTGAAAGATTGATTTAATAACTGAGGCTTGGCTGTAGTTGTTCAATTTTATCAAAATAATTCCTAAATTTCGATTTCAACCGTTACCTAAATTACCGTATGGATCGTCGACAATTCATCAACACTACCCTAGCTACGTCTACCCTTCCTTTCATCGTACGAAAAAACCCAGAAGAAAAAAAAATCGTTCGACTGGGCTTTATTGGTGTCGGATATCGAGGCCGAAACCATGTGGAACAAGCACTATACCGGCCTGATGTCCAAATTGTTGCCGTTTGCGACATCGATCCACAAGCCATTGGTGAAACGCAAAAAATCCTGAAAAAATTCAACCACAAAGAACCTGTTGTTTACGGAAAAACAGAAACTGATTATCTCAATCTACTCAAACGGGAGGATATTGACGGGGTAATTATCAGCACCCCGTGGGAATGGCATGTGCCTATGGCGGTGGATTCGATGAAAGCGGGGAAATATACAGCTGTTGAAGTATCCGCAACTGTAACCTTACAGGAATCGTGGGATTTGGTGGATACCTATGAAAAAACCGGATCGCATTGCATGATTTTGGAAAATGTATGTTATCGCCGCGATGTATTGGCCGTCTTGCGCATGGTGCGAGAAGGTATGTTTGGTCAAATGACTTACGCACATTGTGGGTACCAACATGACCTTCGGGAAGTAAAATTCAATGATGGAAAACGCTACATGGGCGGTGGGGTTGAATTTGGCCCCAAAGGACATGCTGAGGCACGCTGGCGTACACAACACTCCATCGACCGCAATGGCGATTTGTACCCAACCCATGGCTTAGGACCTGTCGCCCATTGGTTGGATATCAACCGAGGGAACCGGTTTACCTATTTATCCTCTTTTGCCACACCTTCGCTGGGACTTCATAAATATGTGGTCGATAAGGGAGGTAAAGATCACCCGAATGCCCAGGTGAAATTTAAACTCGGCGATATCGTGACGACCATGATCCAATGTGCCAATGGAGAAAATATCATGCTCATTCACGATACCAACTCCCCGCGACCCTACTCTTTGGGCTTTCGGGCACAGGGTACGCAAGGAATTTGGATGGATGATAACGACTCCATTTACATCGAAGGGAAAAGTCCTAAACCCCACGTTTGGGAAAAATTTGATACATATCAAACCCAATTCGACCACCCACTCTGGACAACCCATGGCCCAGCCGCTGAAAAAGCCGGGCATGGGGGAATTGACTTCTTTGTGATTCGGGCATTTATTGAATCCATCAAAAATCAAGTTGCACCTCCCATGGATGTGTACGATGCCGCGGTTTGGAGTGCGATTAGTCCACTCTCCGAATTATCCATTCAGCGTGGAAGCGCCCCTGTGGAGGTCCCTGATTTTACCCGAGGGAAATGGAAAACCAATCCGCGCATTTTTGGCCTAACCCACGCGTTTTAAACAGTTCCTATTTTGGTATTGTCAAGGCCTTGTTGTATTTTTAAAAAATTTTAATAACTAGTTCTATTCCATCATGACCCCAAGACCTTACACCGTCCCGTTGCTACTAATGGGCGTTTTATTTTTTGCTATTGGCTACATTACCTGGACCAACAGTGCACTTATTCCGTTTTTAAAAATAGCGTGTGAATTAAATTCCGATACCGAAGCTTTTTTGGTCACTTTTGCATTTTACATGTCGTATTTTTTTCTGGCCATACCTTCCTCTTGGATTCTCAACAAAACCGGATTTAAAAATGGGATGATTCTTGGACTTTTGATTATTGCGGTAGGATCGTTGGTATTTATTCCAGCGGCCAATGCCCGGGCCTTTCCTTTATTCTTGGGCGGTTTATTTATTCAAGGCATGGGCCTTGCTTTATTGCAAACTGCCATAAACCCTTATTTAAGCATTCTTGGTCCGATTGAAAGTGCTGCCCAGCGCATCAGCCTGATGGGCGTAGCCAATAAAGTAGCCGGCATGTTAGTGCCTGTTTTGGTTGGATCACTTATGCTAGCTGGCGCAGATGGTATTGAGGATATGCTAAAAACGACGACCGATCCTCAACTCCGGGAGGAAGCCTTATCCGCCTTAACCCAAAGAATTCACATGCCCTATATCAGTTTGGCGATCGTTTTATTTGCAGTAGCTATCATTTTTTACTTTGTTCAACTCCCTGAAGTAACCCCAGAGGAAGACCCTACCGATCAAAACACCGAACGAACCAGTGTTTTTTCCTATCCGCAGTTGGTTTTGGGGGTTATAGCTTTAATGTGCTATGTCGCAGCGGAGGTAATCTCAGGCGATGGCATTATCCAATTCGGGCGAAACTTAGGGATAAGCTTGGAGGAGGCAAAATATTTTTCTTCCTACACGTTGGGCAGCATGCTAGTAGGCTATGTGATTGGCATAGTGGCAATTCCCAAGTACATTACACAAGAGCGTGCTTTATTTTTTTCAGCCCTGAGTGGCTTATTTTTTTCATTGATGGTTATTTTCTCCACTGGCTATTTAGCCGTTTACTCCATCGCTTTAATGGGGTTATCCAATGCCTTGATGTGGCCTGCGATTTTCCCCTTATCCATCAAAGGGCTTGGAAAATTTACCAAAATAGGTTCAGCTCTATTGATCATGAGCATTGGGCCTGGGGGTGGTGTAATTCCTTTAGTGTATGCGGAAATTGGTGGTGCAGAAAATCCTCAACAAGGATTTTGGGTGGTCCTGATTTGTTATGTATTCATCTTGTTTTTTGCCTCAAAAGGACATGCGTGGCGCCGTTGGAAAACCAATGCTTGAAACTTAGTGTTATAAAGATTAAAAATTGGCTGGGATAATGAATATTCAGGTAAACGGAAAAAGTCGCTCAGTAGAGGTAGACTTAGATACCCCACTTTTGTGGGTTTTACGGGATGAGCTCAACTTAAAAGCGACCAAATTTGGCTGTGGCATGGCCATGTGTGGTGCGTGTACTGTTCTAGTTAACGGTCAAGCCGTCCGGTCGTGTTCCTACCCTATTTCCATGGTTGAAGGCCAAGAAGTGGTTACCTTGGAGGGATTATCGTCCTCTACTGAGGTCCTACATCCTATACAGGCGGCGTGGATCGAAGCGGAAGTACCCCAATGTGGCTACTGTCAACCCGGATTTATGATGGCGGCTGTTGACCTACTTTCTCGAAATCCCAACCCTACCGAACAGGAAATCCGGGATGAAATCACCAATATTTGTCGTTGTGGAACTCAACCTAGAATTTTAAAAGCCATCGCACTAGCTGCCAAAAAATTAACGACATGAACCGGAGAAAATTCATTTTACAATCCGCATTAAGCGTGGCAGGCGTTGGTGTCCTCGGTACAATAGGTTGCACGCCAACCCGACGGTTCATTGCGGAAACGGCAGCCGAAATGGATATCCCATCCGGCGTATCTGATTTTGACTTTGAGACTTGGCTCGATGTATTACCTGATGGGCAATTTAGGCTTCATGCCCCCAAAATGGAAATGGGGCAAGGAATATTTACAGGATTTGCCTTGATGGTTGCGGAAGAGTTGGATGTTTCACCAGAATCCATTGAGGTGGTTCCGGCGTCTTCCACCCGAGGGCCTTGGGATCGAGCCGGTACAGGTGGGAGCTCCAGTACCTATTCATTGTATGATCCCATCCGTGAAATGGCGGCCACTTTACGTGAATCTTTGAAGTTAGCCGCCTCAAAGTCATGGAATATCCCAATAGATCAAATAAAAACTGAAAATGGATTTGTCATCTCGGGGGGTCAAAAAGAAGCCTATCATTCCATTGCCGCCAGGCAAACAAAATGGAAAATAGCCCCTACTCCATCCTTACGTTCCGCTGATCAACACCAGTGGATCGGTAAGCCTTACCCACGCATTGATCTCCAATCCAAGGTAATGGGGGCACCCATTTTTGGTATAGACCAAACGCTACCGGGCATGGTATTTGCGGAAATTGTGTATTCCCCCATTTTTGGCGGTGAGATTCAAACCCTGGCGGATGAATCGGCCAAAAAGATACCCGGAGTTTTGCTTATTGAAAAACAGCCTACTTGGGTAGCTGTCGTGGCCACCAAACGGTACACGGCCAAAAAAGCGGTACAAGCGCTGGAAATGACTTGGTCGTCACCACGAGAACCCTTCACAGAAGACATTTGGAAAGACCGGATAAAAGTAGGAAATGGAACCCAAGTGAGTGTACAAAAAGATGGAAGGGTTCGCAAAGCTTTATCCGCCGGACCGACCCTAACTGCGGAATACAGCACCCCACTGGGTGCTCATGCTGCTTTAGAACCTAGTGTTTGTCTGGCTGATGTACAAGGTGATCGGGTAACGTTGTATATCAGCACTCAAATGGCGCAAATTGCACAGCTGCAAGTTTCCTCCGCCACGCGCTTCAAAACAGACAATATTGAGGTTGTGCCGACTTTCATTGGCGGCGGATTTGGCCGAAAAGCGACGATGTTCAATGCCATCGAGGCTGTACTTCTTTCCGACCGCCTAAAAAAGCCAGTACAGGTTTTGTGGACAAGAGAAAATGAATTTCAACACGGGTATGTTCGGCCCAATACTCACCATAGGTTAACGGCAGGGTGGAATGCAGAAAAAGAGATAACTGCTATGGAACACCACCAGGCCACTGGGGATATGATGCTCGAGTATCTTCCGGCGATTGCGCTGAAAGCCATGGGGGCGGATATGTTTTCGGCTGGACATGGTGCCCGTATCCCATATGAGATTCCGACCAAGCAAGCGACCATGTGGCAGGATAAATTACCCTTTAAAACGGGTATTTGGCGCTCGGTTGGGATGTTTTCGAATACCTTTGCGATGGAATCTTTTTTGGATGAATTAGCGAATCAATTGCAGCAGGATCCTGTACAATTGCGTTTGGATTTACTGAAAAATACCACAGATTCTGTCTTGATACGAAGACGAAATGTCCTGAACAAACTCAGCGAGGCATTTGGCTGGAAAGGCCCCAAACCAGAAGGTGTAGGCTGGGGAATAGCATGCGGAGAAGATAGAAAGTCGGTTGCTGCTACCGCCATCGAAGTGGGGTGGAAATCAGGCCAATTTGAAGTTCGACGGGTTGTCCAGGTCTTGGATGCAGGTAAAATCATTAACCCCAACGGTGTTCATCAACAGGTAGAAGGCGCTACGATGATGGCTTTGAGTGCTGCAATGTTTGAAGAAATACCGCTAGGCGATAACGCCTTGGGGGTTCAAAATTTCCATCAGTATCCCGTAATCAAATTAGCGGATACACCGCGGATCAATGTGGTGTTGATTGAAGGGCTAGATCGTCCTTATGGCGTCGGTGAACCCCCAATGGCTCCGGTGGCTCCGGCTTTAGCCAATGCCATCCATGACCTCACGGGTAAACGGATTCGTTCTTTACCTTTACTTAAGGAAAATTTGCTCGCTTGAGTTCGGGTGCAGTATAGCGGTGATACAATCCAATAGAAAGGAATGTGAAAAGAATCAGGATTAATTCGAAACCAAATAAGGCAGTCGAAATACCTGAGCTATCCGCCCAATAGCCTAAAAAAATAGCGGGTATCCCAAATCCAATGTAACCGACCAACATATACCCAGAGACGGCCCGGGATTTTTCCGGGCCACTCAGTTGAGCAATCAACGCTAACCCACTCACGTACGAATACCCATACGCCGCCAATCCACACAGGGCAGTACCGGAAAGCATCGCCCAAAGTGAATCAACATACACGCCATAAACAACAGCTCCAAAGCCGACAGGAATCAATCCAAACCCAATAAACAGTGCCTTGCGCATCGACATTCGCCGGACCCACCACTGAATTGCCGCTCCACTCCAATTAATTAAAACCAAACAAAATCCAGCGTAAGCTGACCAACCCAACAAACTTAACTCCGCTGGAATGATGGCGATGATGGTACCGGTAGCCGCCCAACAAATGCCAATTGACAGATGAATGGACCAACAACCCGGAGGAAAATAAGGTAGCCGAATGAAGGCTCCACCCCGAACAGGTACTGGTGGCAACCGAAAAAGCCAAAGAATACCTAGGCCTGTAACCACCAAAAGTAGGTAATAACTGACCGGAGTTAAAGAAAATGACCAGCCTAGAGATAAGGTGGTGACCAAAGCCCCACCACTGAAACCAATCGCGGTAGCTAGAGAAGCCTTATTCGCTGCTTGAGCTACTTGGTCTGCCGTCAAAAGTTCAGCCATGTAGGCCGTCCCGGTCCCCATGCTTAGTGCTAAGGCGATACCTTGGCAAACTCGTGCCCACGGTAACATCAAAATATTGGGTTGCCACGTTATCAATGCCGTAGAGAGAAAGGCAAAGCCTACACTCAGCACTAGGATCGGCTTTCGACCTATTCGATCAGAAAGACCCCCCAAAAATATATAACTTGGCAACATCCCCCCAATGTAAGCCGCCAGAATCAAAGCCGTCTTTCCGGTACCATAGTGGGCATTTTCGGCATACACTTGAAAAAGAGGCATCGAAACATTGACCGCCAAAGTGACCAATAACAAAGCAAAGGCAATCGAAGAAATCGCAGTGGTCGTCTTCATAGGTGCAAGAAACGACAATTTTGGCAGGAATAAAAGCCTAAATTCTCGTTTAAGTCAGTACTTTTACACAAACGTTTGGATAAATTAATACGATGAAAAAAATTACACTTCTCTTTTGTATACCTCTTTTTATGGTCGGCTGCCGGGTAAATACCACCCACCAAACACCCACCGATGCCGCCACATTTTTCCGGTATACACCCAATCGACCAGCTTACGTTTCCGTCCACCGAGGCGGTGGTGAAGAACCGGGTATTCCTGAGAATGGCATCGGGTCATTCACTTATTATGCCAATTTATTGAAACCCTGTATCATTGAGTGCGATATAACCACTACCCGAGATTCTGTTTTGATTATGATGCACGACTATACCTTGGACAGAACTACCACGGGTTCGGGAAAAGTGAGCGATTATACCTACAATGAGTTAAAATCACTTCATTTGAAGGATAGGTTTGGCACAATAACAGAACAGCCTATACCGACTTTACAAGAGGTTTTACTCTGGGGACGTAACAAAGTTTATTTTACCTTGGATATCAAACGTGGCACCCCGATGCGGAAGGTAGTAGAACATATTCACCAAACCAAAACCGAGCAATCGGCTTTAATCGTAACCTACAATGCAGACCAAGCTTTCGAAGCCTATCGACTAGACCCTAACCTGTTGATTTCTGTCTCCATCATGAAAGAGTCAGATTATGAGCGCCTCCGGCAAGGCGGAATTCCGGATAAAAATATGGTAGCCTTTATTGGTACCCGTGAACCAAAGAAAGAATTAATTGATTTTTTGCATAGCAAGGGAATTATGACGATCTTAGGTACGCTGGGAAACTTAGATAAAAAAGCGGCAGCCCAAGGAGACAATTTATATAAACAATGGAAAGAATCCGGCGTCGATATTTTTGCTACTGACCGTCCCGGTGCCGTCAAACAAATTTTCAACCTAAACTAACACCTACCTTATGAAATCATGGATTGTTGTGGCTGCTGTTTTGGGTAGCCAAATGGCTTTGGCGCAAGCCCATTTAAAACCGTTGATCGCAGCACGGGCCATTGAGATTGAGCCCAAAGTCGTGACTTGGCGACGAGATCTACATCAAAACCCTGAATTAGGCAACCAAGAGTTTCGAACGGCAAAACTGGTGGCTACCCATTTAAAGTCGCTTGGATTGGAAGTCCAAGAAGGCATCGCGGTTACAGGTGTCGTAGGAATTTTACGCGGGGACAAACCCGGGCCAGTCGTTGCTTTACGCGCTGACATGGATGCACTCCCGGTGAATGAGCGTGTTGATTTACCCTTTAAATCAACGGTTATGACGGAATATAATGGTCAAAAGACGGGGGTCATGCATGCTTGTGGACACGATACACACGTGGCGATGTTGATGGGCGTTGCCGAGGTATTGACAGGCATGAAAAAAGATTTAGCTGGAACGGTTAAATTTATTTTTCAACCAGCAGAAGAAGGTGTTTACGATACCAAAGATCCTTTTGGCGCCAATGCGATGGTTTTAGCGGGCGTTTTAGAAAATCCTAAAGTAGACGCTATTTTTGGTTTGCATATTAATTCGCAGACCCCCGCTGGTGTTATTGCCTATCGCCCCGGAGCCACCATGGCGGCGGTAGATCAATTGCGCATTCGGTTGAAAGGAAAACAAACCCATGGGGCATACCCGTGGTCTGGTGTTGATCCTATTGTGACAGCCTCACAAGTGGTGATGGGCTTGCAAACGATCGTTTCGCGTAATGTTATGCTCACCGAAAACCCAGCTGTGGTCACGGTTGGTGCCATCCATGGGGGTATTCGAAATAACATCATCCCAGAGCAAGTGGAGATGATCGGCACCATTCGGACCCTAGGCAAAGAACAACGGGTGATGGTACATCGGCGAATCGACGAAATCTCGAAAAACATTGCAGAAAGTGCAGGGGCTACTGCGGAAGTGACGATTGACCAAGGTTATCCCGTTACCTACAATGACCCCACGCTAACCGACCTCATGGAGCCTACACTGTATGAAGTAGCTGGGAAAGAAAATGTCCGTATAGTCCCGGCGGCGATGGGCGCTGAAGATTTTAGCTATTTTCAAGAAAAAATTCCGGGATTTTTCTTCTTTTTAGGCGGGATGGATCCCAAATCGAAAGCTTCTGAAGTGGCGCCCCACCATACGCCTGATTTTTACATCGACGAATCAGGTTTTGACCTAGGTATCCGCGCACTTGCCAGTTTGGTGGTTGACTACAATCAAAAAAAAATGGTACCCGCTAAAAAGAAATAAGTACAAAAATGGCAGCCGAGTTAATTCAACTATTTCCACAGAATCCTGATCCACGCAAAGTGGATCAGGTTATTCGTTGTTTACAAGATGGCGGACTTATCATTTACCCTACAGATACGGTATATGCCATGGGCTGTGATATCTTTCAAAATAGGGCTGTAGAGCGACTGTGCCAGATCAAAGGCATCAAAGTTAAGAACAATAACTTGTCCATAATTTGCGAGGATCTTTCCAATATTGCAGCGTATGCCAAAGTGTCCAATGCTGCGTTTAAAATCATGAAACGCGCTTTCCCGGGACCGTTTACCTTTATTTTACCGACCACCCACGAACTACCCAAAACACTTCAATCGACGCGAAAAAGCATCGGTATACGGGTACCTGATCATGAAATCCCCCATTTACTGGTGGAACGACTAGGTAATCCAATCATTACGGCCTCAGTAAAAAACACCGAAGATGACTTTATTGAATACCCCAACGAAATTGAGGTTATTTACGACCAAAATAAGCACTTGGTCGATATAGTCATTGATGGTGGGTGGTGCGGCATTACTGCCTCTACGGTCATTGATGCGACAACGGATGAATTTGACGTTATCCGCCAAGGATTAGGCAACCTTTCGGACATTATGTAGTCGTTGGCTTGGCATGTTTCCATCGGCGATGACTCCAAAGCCAATACCTTGAATCCCGCACAATATCTTCTTCCAACCACCGCGCATGTTTTTCCAATAGACTACCCGGTGCCATATCCTTGGGTGATTCGCTGAGTATTTCCCAAGAAACATGGTAATACCCTCGCTTAGGCCGTGTAATCCGGACATAAAAGACAGGCCAACCATTCATTTTAGCAATTCGCTCGGTACCCCAAAAAAACGAAGTGTCTTGGTTTAAAAAAGTAGTCCAATAGGATTTATCCGGAGGAGAAGCTTGATCGTTTGCCAACCCGATGACCACCGGAGTTGGGCCTACTTTTCGAAGCTTTTGGTAGGTTTCAAACGTAGGAAACATGACTGTTCCTAACTTACTACGTGATTGCGTGAACAATCGATCAAAGTAGGGATTGGTTAATTGCCTGTAGGGTACCCAAACCTGATGTGGCATCATATCGGGTAATCGCATGCATACCCACTCATAATTGCCATAATGCCCGATGGATAACACCGCACTTTTACCCGTTGCAAACCACCGATCAAACGCCGGAAAAGGATCAAATGAAACGCGTTCACGTAATTCCTCGGCAGACAAGGTAAACCCTTTGACTGTTTCAACAAAAAGATCTGCTAAATAATGGTAGAAATCCCTCGCTCGTTTTTCTATTTCCTGGGGCGTCTCACCTGGAAATGAGCGCTGCATATTGGATAGCACCACCTTTTTCCGGTATTTAAAAACATGGAATAAGAGGGGAAATAAAATCCAATCGGCCACCCCATAATGCCATCTCAAGGGTAAACTGGAATACGCGATCAACACAGGCCAACCTAGCCAAAAAAGCAGTTTTTTCATGAATTAATTTTGGCGAATGTAATTTTGATAAGCCTCGGGAGTATCCAGATCAATGCTGCCTGCTGGAAAATCGAGGATTTCGACGTCTTCTTGGTTATCCATCAATAACTTGCGTGCTCCTTGGTCACCTTTTAGGTCCAGCAAATCGGTAAAACGTTCGCGCTTGAATAGCGCCGGTACACCCAAAATTCCCTCGTATTGGCAGGCCACTATGGATCGTTCTGTTTGATTGGCTTTGGCACATAAAGCCTCCAACACGGATTGATTTACATGCGGCATGTCGGCGGGTACAATAATGACCGAATCCATATTTTTTTCGATCATATACGAACCCACGAGCCCCATGTGAATCGAGCTGGCCATGCCACTCGCCCAACGTGCATTATCGACGAGGTTGATCGGAATTCCGACTAAAGTGGGAACAATTTGAGCTTTATGTGCCCCTAAAACGACAGAAATTGGGTAACACGATGTTTTCAATCCTTCCTCTACAATCCGTAAGAGTAAACTTTTCCCTTGAATTGGCAATAGTTGTTTGGGAAAACCCATTCGACTTGCTTCGCCCGCAGCAAGGATTATCAAACCTGTTTGCATAGAGTATCAATTAAATTTTTGAATTTTGTACCTAATTTTGTTTCACATCATCGTTATTGAAACATCTTGACTTACTCGATTCTGTTTAAACCACAAAAATACATGATTAAATCCTTTCAACGTCCACTTTTCTATTTCCTCGTTGCCCTCCTCGGTGTTGGAGTCATTTCGTGTGAAAATGAAGGTCCCACTGGGCGGATGTTCCAAATTTACCTTGACTTCTGGAATACAACCGGACAAAATCCCGAAATTCGGTTTGATGAACAACGGACTTCACGGGAAATCAAAATCGATTTTACCAAAACTTTTGGTGGATTTCCGGAAGGAACTAGTTTTACCAAAGTCATTATCGATAATTTCCGGATCATCGATGCCAATGCCAACAATTATACCATCGATCAAATTAAAGCCTTTGAATTTCGGCAAGATGCCAATCAATTTCGGGAGGATGTGGAATTTACGATGTCGTTCTCTCAATCGGATGATATTGCGGTAGTCTTGGTCTTGGACCGGAGCGAATCATTGGGCAATGATTTCGAAAATGTGCAAAACTATGCATCCGAATTTGTTGACCGCGTTTTTACCGAACGTCCAAATGCGGAGATGGGGATTGTGGACTTTGCCGATGATATTCGAAGCTTTCCTTTGTCCAAAGATCGGAATGCCTTAAAATCGTATATCCGAGGCATTCGAAAAGGAAAATTCACCACATTATATGAGGCTGTAGATCGTGGGATTGACATGCTATTTCAATCCAGAGCGCAAAGCCGGGTATTGATTATATTCACCGATGGTGCGGATAATAACTCGGGCCCAACATTTACCCCTGAATTCCTCCTAAACAAAATGCGGAGTGACCGTAATCAATATAAAATTACAAGTTTTGCGATTGGTTTAGAAGGGAAAGGAGACATCAGTCGGACCGTCTTACAAAATCTATCCAGCAACGGCGGAATCGCTGAATTCCCTGCTAACGCAACCCAATTGCGCTCGGTATTCAATAAATTATCTTCGGTGATTTCGAACGTTTATAACCTGACCTACCTACGAAATCGACAGGTTATCCCAAGAAATGCCCCGCGAAAATTGCGATTTGACATTTACACAACAGCCAAGTAGCGTTAAGAAAAGTATCCTGACACAATAGGCGATTTGGTCAGGATACTTCCAATATACACATACGTCCAAGCGTCAAAATACGTCTCTTTCTCCCCTTGTACAGAAATTTTCATTCGTTTGTATTCGCCAAGGTCTGGATTTTCAGGATCAAAGTCTTCGTACGGATCCAGTACTGCAAAAAGAGAAGCGAGATTTGGTGATTTCCAGACCTCACCCCATACCCAAGAATTTCCCGATAAAACCAAGCCGGGGTACGTTTCAATACGGTATAAAGTTCCTTTCGTCTTTCCCTCTCCCACCCGTATTGCCTGTTGTTGAATTACTTGCCGAAAAGGGTTATCGGGGTAACGCTCCATCAAGGTCCCGTATAGAAAAAGAAATTCACTTGTCATGTTCCGATTGAGCCAAAGGCTTGACTTTTTGAATCAGCTCTTGGACAGTTGCATCACCCAAAGCCTCGGCTGAAACGAAATTTTGGTACGCGGCTTTATAATCCCCTTTTTTCAACTGTACCTCCCCTAACATGCGCTCTATTTCGGCAGATTTTTCTAAATACATACGGCTTGCTCGACCAAACATGTGAATGGCCTCTTCGAGACGTTGCGCTCCAGCATAAGCTTTAGCGAGTTCCACATAAAAATCAGGCACCGTCGTTTCCAACCGCAAGGCTTTTTCAAAATCTGGGATAGCCGCCTCAAAATTTTCGAAATAGGCATGGCATTTACCCCGGTAAAAAAACAAATACGCGCATTTGGGATATAAAGGTTCGTTTTCTTGGAAGAAACGAAAAGCGGCTGGAATATTCCCAGATTCAAACCAAGTAATTCCTTGCTTCACTGGTTTTTTCTGACGCTCTTCTTCGGTTTCTGTAAAGGAAAATTCACCCATGAGCCACCCGTGCAAAAAAGAGGGAATAAGGAAAAATAGTAATTCCATACGAAGCGTTAGACCTTTTTTTTGGGTGTTTTTTTCTTAGGCAAAACCAACAAGTACGATTCATCGATCCACGTTTGCCAGTCCGTGGCAGAAAGCCGTGCATCCAAATAAACTGTATTCCAATGTTTTTTATTGGTATGAAAACCGGGAACCACCTGGTCGTACGTAGCACGTAATTCCTCATTTTTTTCAGGCGTATTCTTGAGTGTCAAACTCAGTTCCTCTCGGTCCAGTGGCACTACCGCAAACATTTTCCCCTCTACTTTAAAAACAAGTGTATCGGGACCAAAAGGAAGCTCCTCCGTAACCCCAGGTTTCTGTAGGCAATACATCCGAATGGTGTCCAGTAGGTCCATTTAGTTGCGCGTAAAAGCCCGGATAATCAACACAATAACACAAAATAAAAACATGACAATGGATATCTTATTGATTCCATGCATCATTTTGAGATTAAAACTTGAAGGATACTTTCCACCAGCGTCTTTTTGAAAAACCCGGAGGAAATACGAGAAAACGGGGGCAATTTGTAAATAACGGAGTATTTTGTTCATGTTCGTACGTTTACATCATTTGAGATTCGACCACACTAGGCTCATTCCACTTTCCATCTTCTTTGATTAGGTCAATCAAAGCATCCACCGCTTGGTCGGTATGGACCGAGCGCTTTACCACCTCTTGGCCACGGTACAGGGCGATTTTATCTTTACCCATACCCACATAGCCATAATCTGCATCCGCCATTTCACCTGGGCCATTCACAATACAACCCATGATGCCAATCTTCACCCCTTTCAAGTGATCTGTACGCTTCCTAATTTTTGCCGTAGTTTCTTGCAGATCAAATAGCGTTCGTCCACACGAAGGACAGGATATATACTCCGTCTTGGTCATCCGTGTTCGGGCGGCCTGCAAAATACCAAATCCGGTTGAGTTGATCATTTTTTGATGGTCAGCCGTTTGATCACCCATCGACAACCAAAGTCCATCCCCCCAACCATCGATCAATAGTCCTCCAATATCGGTAGAAGCAAACAACTGAAAATCACTTTCTGAGGCCGTTGGGTAATCCCCCATAATGACCACGGGTAGCGTAATGCCCTGAACTTGAAGTGCCATGAACGCTGCTCTAAACGCTGGATACGCGTGTTCATTGGACGTGTACATACACAAGACCACCCCCGAAAGTTTGGAGAGCGAGGACAAATCTGCGCTCTGCAAAGTCTCCGCCGAAATTTTCAGAAAAGACAACGTCGTGTGAGAAGCCGGTAAGGCAGGAAAATGGTACAATGGATAAGCCGTATCAGGCCGATTTTCGTGCGCCCACGCATCGGCATCCATGATTTCACGAAGACCGTTGGGCAGCATAAAAGCAGCAGGGGTATCCCCGGTATATACATAATCAGCCCCTAAATCATTCATGCTCCACTTGTCCAATGCCGGCAAATAAAAATGACCGATGGATTTAAGCTGGGTCATGTCGGTAATGGGGGTACGGGAAAAATCAGCAATAATTCGGGGAACTTGAGCTCCCCCCCAATTGCTGACTTCCGTGGTTGCTCTGCGTAGGTATTGAAAAGGATGTGGTGGAGCTTGAACCAACGCAATAGGCAACGCTTTTTCTGCCCGATGGCTATACCGATCAATCAAGGCCTTGGCTACAGGTGCTTCAAACTCGGGATCCTCGGTGAGACTAACTCGGACTGTATCGCCCAATCCATCTTCAAGTAACGTCCCGATACCCATGGCCGACTTAATGCGTCCATCTTCACCCTCGCCTGCTTCCGTCACACCCAAATGCAGTGGATACGCAGGCAAGTTTTCTTGTTCTAGCCGATATACCAACAACCGATAGGCTTGTACCATGACCTGGGGATTAGACGACTTCATGGAAATCACGATCTGATCGTACTTTTCCTCATGACAAATCCGCAAAAACTCGAGTGCTGATTCCACCATACCAAGCGGTGTATCACCGTACCGACTTAAAATTCGATCGGATAATGATCCGTGGTTGGTTCCAATCCGCATGGCGGTTCCGTATTCTTTGCAAATTTTAACCAAAGGCAAAAAGCGCTCGCGGATGCGATCCAATTCCGCTGCGTACGAATCATCGGTATACTCAATGGTTTCAAATCGCTTTTTATCGACGTAATTTCCAGGATTGATCCGAACCTTTTCCACGATACGGGCGGCTAATTCGGCGGCATTGGGCGTAAAGTGAATGTCCGCCACCAAGGGCGTTTCATAGCCCAAGGCCCGCAGACCCTTTTTTATATTCTCTAAATTCTGTGCTTCTTTGACTGAGGGAGCCGTAATCCGGATTAACTCACACCCGGACTCGATCATACGAATGCACTGTGCGATAGATCCCTCTGTATCCATGGTGTCAATGGTTGTCATGGATTGAACCCGGATTGGATAGTCAGATCCCATCCAAACCGATCCTATACGAACAGAAATGGTTTTTCTCCGTTGGTAGGTCGTCAAGGATGGACAATAGGCGTTGGCAGTCATAAATGAAATGAATTGCTTGATAGAAGGGCAAATTTACCCTAATTTACTTTTCAGGTAACAATAAATTGCGCAAATCTGTTTGTAATTTTGCCTCATTGTGAAAAATATGTCAGCACTATCCGTATATACGACCGATCAGCTTCCTGTCATGGAAGCATTTTATACCTTACAAGGGGAGGGATTTCATCAAGGCAAAGCAGCCTATTTCATTCGCTTAGGCGGGTGTGAAGTAGGCTGTGTTTGGTGTGATGTCAAGGAATCCTGGGATCCTGAAGCGCATCCTAAATTGACCGTGGAGGCCATTGTCCGCGAGGCTAATCAATTTCCGGGCCGATTGGCGGTCATAACCGGTGGAGAACCCATGATGTATCACCTCGATGCACTGACCGAAGCACTCCAAAAAGAAGGATTCAAAACAAACGTCGAAACGGCTGGGGTTTATCCTGTAACAGGAAAGTGGGATTGGGTTTGTTTTTCGCCTAAAAAATTCAAAGAACCACATCCCAGTATTTACACCGTAGCCGATGAATTGAAGGTGGTCATTTATCACCCATCCGACATTGCCTTTGCGGAAAAACACGCCGCGCTGGTATCATCCCATTGTCAATTGTTGCTTCAACCCGAGTGGTCAAAGCAAGATAAAGTACTGCCTTTACTAATTGATTACGTCAAAGCGAATCCCAAATGGAAGGTCAGTTTACAGACCCATAAATTCATGCAAATTCCTTGAGATGAACTTGCTCCCCGTGGGTAGCTTGGATCAACCTTTGCCTTAAACGAGGGAAAGGTTGTAGCATTTTGATTCCCATATAGGTCAACCACTTTTTCCCAAAAAAGCCCTGAACCCGGCGGCCCACCCACAAACGACCACTAAACTCACGCCGCCAGGAACGGGCATATCCTTCTTCTAGATGCTGTCTTGAAATTGACCCTTCTAGGTAAGCTTTTCCCCAAATCGAAATCCAAGCACTGGCTCGAATGGCCATCGACATGCCATTGCCACACAAGGGCGTAATAAGTCCTGCTGAATCGCCGACCATCAAAACACCTTGTTCAATACTATTTTTCGGGGCAAATGAAATTTCATTAATCACCCAAGGTTTGGCTTGTAAAAAGGTAGCGTGTTCCCAAATATCCCGTAAGAAAGGATTTTGGGTAACAAACTGCTGTTCCGCGGCATCAATTCCCCCAGCTTTCCGAACAACTTCTCGCTCAATTAAATAGCACAAACAATATTGATTATCTTCGATCGCTGAAATACCACAATAGCCTCCTGGGAAGTTATGTAAAGCGATTAGATTTTTGGGGAAATCATACGAAATATGGTATTTAACCCCGACGTATCCTGATCTCTGGCTCACATGTGCTCGTTGTAGCTGTTGGTCAAGCTTACTGCGTTTTCCAAAACTTCCTATCACGAGTTGAGCAAAAAAAACGTCGCCAAGTTTCGTTTCCAACCGGTGCTCATCCTCACCAATTCTCTCGATCGACTCAATTTCAGTAGATGTCCGAACTTCAACCCCAATTTCTACTGCTTTTTGATACAAAAGTTGATCCAAAGTAAAGCGACTAATCCCAAATCCGCCAAGTCCCAAAGGCTGTCGAATCGACTCACCATTCGTCTCCGAAACCCACAATTGCGTAATGTTTGAAATGCCAAAGTCCTCCAGTGGGCTTTCGAGGATATCTTCCAAGATTGGACGAACCTCATTCGAAATATATTCGCCGCAAACGCGATGAAAAGGATACGTGTATTTTTCAAACAACACCACAGCGTAACCCGCCCTCTTGAACAGAATGGCTGAAGTTAAACCAGCAAGTCCTCCGCCAACAATGGCCACAGGAAAAGACGTTACGTGGGTGGTCATGGGACATGTATTTATGATCTTACAACCAAAGTGAGCGGGAATAGTTTTGAAAACCCCCGCTATTCGAAAGAATCCCTTATTTTTGTTGAAACAAACACCCCATGGCGACAAAAAAATTATTTTTGCTTGATGCATTTGCCCTCATTTACCGAGCCCATTTTGCTTTTATTAAAAATCCTAGGATTTCATCCACGAACCTGAATACCAGTGCGGTATTCGGATTTACGAATACACTTCTCGAGGTTATTCAGAAAGAAAAACCCACGCATATTGGGGTGGCTTTTGACACCAAAGCACCTACTTTCCGTCATATTCAATACACCGAATACAAAGCCAATCGGCAGGAACAACCCGAGGATATTACGATTGCCATTCCCTACGTCAAACGAATGGTGGAAGCCTTGAATATTCCTCTTTTAGAGTTGGACGGATTCGAGGCCGACGATATTATTGGAACGATTGCCAAACGAGCCGTTCAGCATGATTTTGACGTGTACATGTACACACCCGACAAAGACTATGGCCAACTCGTGGAGGATCATATTTTTCTCTACAAACCCGCCATGATGGGCAATGGGGTGGAGATCATGGGTGTTGCCAATATCTTAGAAAGGTGGGGCGTACAGCACATTGATCAGGTAGTCGATATGTTGGGATTAATGGGAGATAAAGTAGATAATATTCCGGGGATTCCAGGGGTGGGTGAAAAAACAGCTGCTAAACTCCTGGCGGAATACGGTTCGATTGAGTCCATTTTAGAGAATGCGGATAAAATTCCGGGAAAATTAGGGGAAAAAGTTCGGGATGGACGAGAAAGTGCACTATTGTCGAAATCCCTCGCGCGGATTGATATTCATGTTCCCATTCCGTTTTCTGAGGAAGATTTGTTGATGGGTCCGCCGAAACTGGATTTGCTCGAACCGTTGTTGGATGAATTGGAATTTAGAACCTTACGTAAAAAAATGTTGGGTTCGGTATCATCCTCTAGTCCGATGGCAGCCACGCCAGAAAAATCGCCGGTGGTACCCAAAAATTCAGCCACCCAGCAAATGGATTTGTTCAATGCAGCGCCGGCGCAGGCTATCGCCCAAAATCAGGGGGAAGAACCCGCTGAAGAAACCTTAAGTATAGAAAAAAAATCGATCGATCAAGTCATTCATCGGTATGATCTCATCGAAACGGCTGAACTCCGGCAATCGCTGATTTCGTATTTAATCCACCAAGAGGTCATCAGTTTTGATACCGAAACCACCGATTTAGAATCCATGGAAGCTGAACTGGTTGGTTTATCCTTTTCATGTAAATCAGGTGAGGCCTTTTATGTGCCTGTCCCTCCGGATTACGCAGTTGCGAAAGCCATTGTGCATGAATTTGCCCCCGTATTCGCCCATCCCCGGTTGATTAAAGTGGCTCAGAATAGTAAGTATGACCTATCTATTTTGCAAAATTACGACATGGAAGTTTCCGCTCCATTGTATGACACCATGTTGGCCCATTACCTTGTCGAGCCCGAACAACGTCATGGAATGGATTATTTGGCGGAACAGTTCCTTCACTACACACCTGTATCGATTGAAACCTTGATTGGGAAAAAAGGAAAAAATCAAGGCAATATGCGGGACGTACCTTTGGATAAGATTACCGAATATGCGGCTGAAGATGCGGACATTACCCTGCAATTGTATCCCATTCTAGCCCAAAAATTAAAAGATACCCACCAAGAAAAACTACTGTCCGAGGTTGAAGTACCCTTGGTGTATGTTTTACGGGATATGGAAAGAACCGGGGTGTGTTTGGATGTCCCAGCCCTGAAAGAACTTTCGGCTACCCTGGAAGTTGATATCACCGAATTAGAACGACGGATCTTTGAAACTGCCGGAACCTCCTTCAACGTAAATTCCCCAAAACAATTGGGCGAAGTCTTGTTTGAGGTGATGAAAATTGATAGCAAACCCAAGAAAACGCCCACCGGCCAATATGCCACCGGAGAAGATATCCTCTTAAATTATGAGGCAGAACACCCCATTGTCCAATTCATTTTGGATTATCGGGAATTGCAAAAATTGAAAAGTACGTATGTCGATGCGTTACCGGCGTTGATTTCGCCCAAAACAGGTCGGATTCATACCTCGTACAACCAAGCTGTTACGGCTACAGGCCGATTATCCTCGACCAACCCCAACTTGCAGAACATTCCCATTCGGACCGCTCGGGGGAGGGAAATCAGGAAAGCCTTTATTCCCAGTGCCCCAGATCGAAAGATCCTCTCCGCGGATTACTCCCAAATCGAGTTGCGGATTATGGCGGCATTTTCAGGTGATGAAAGTATGTTGGAGGCGTTTGCGGCCGGACAGGACATTCACGCCACCACGGCAGCCAAAGTATTTGGCGTAGAGCTTGAGGAGGTCACCGGGGATATGCGGAGAAAAGCAAAAATGGTCAATTTTGGGATCATTTATGGGATTTCGGCCTTTGGTCTGGCCGGTCGTCTGGGCATAGCGCGTTCGGAGGCAAAAGGCATCATCGATGCGTATTTTGACCAATTCCCGAAGGTGAAACTCTATATGGACGCCTGCATTGAAAAAGCGCGTACCGATGAGTATGTGGAAACCATCTTGGGCCGGCGGCGGTATTTACGGGACATCAACTCTCGAAATCAAACCAATCGTGGATTTGCGGAGCGAAATGCCATCAATGCCCCGATACAAGGCAGCGCCGCGGATTTGATCAAATTGGCGATGATTCAGATTCACGATTTCATGAAAAAGGAAAAGCTAGATTCGCGGATGATTTTGCAGGTACATGATGAATTAATTTTTGATGTACCTGAACATGAATTGGCTTTGATGCAAGAAAAAGTCAATCATTTCATGACCACAGCCTTGACTTTACCGGTCAAATTGGAAACGGGGATGGGCGTTGGGATGAATTGGTTGGAAGCGCATTGAGGAATTGGTAGAATATTCCCTCCCACGCGTACCCATTGGGGCGACACGTGCTCCAAGGCCCAAGACAAAATTTTAACATCAAAAAACAAGCAGTTCAAATCATTTTTGGGCTGCTTGTCCTTTTTTTGTAGACGAATGATGTAATTCTCGCGAAATTTATACATTTGTAAACGAAGGTTTCCAATAAGAAAACAATAACCAAAATAACCCTTTTCACCCTTACCCTTATTTTATGCAGTTATCGATTAAAAATCTAAATAAGCAATACGCCAACGGCGTACATGCCTTGAAAGGCGTAAACCTTGAGATCCAGACCGGTATGTTTGGTCTATTAGGCCCCAATGGTGCCGGAAAATCATCCTTGATGCGCACACTCGCGACGTTGCAAGAAGCCGATAGTGGAAGTGTGTTTTTAGGCGATGTGGATGTCTTGAACCAAAAACAAGAGGTGCGCAAGGTATTGGGTTACCTCCCCCAAGAATTCGGTGTTTATCCCAAGACCTCCGCCGTTGAACTCCTGAACCATTTGGCTATTTTAAAAGGGTTTGATCGAGCCAAAGAACGGCATGAGATGGTGGAGTACCTGTTACAAAAGGTAAATCTATACGAACATAGGAAAAATGCCGTCAGTAGTTATTCTGGTGGTATGCGGCAGCGATTTGGCATTGCCCAGTGCTTGATCGGCGAGCCCAAATTGGTTATTGTAGATGAGCCCACAGCCGGACTAGACCCAGGCGAACGCAACCGATTTTATAATATTTTAAGTGAAATTGGAGAACAGACCATCGTTATTCTCTCCACTCACATCGTCCAAGATGTGCGCGAATTGTGCGTGAATATGGCCATAATGAACCATGGACAAGTGTTATATGCCGGCACCACCGACGATGCGTTGGCGTTGATTGAGGGGAAAGTCTTTGAGAAAAGCATTGCCAAAGCCGACTTCCCAGACTACCAAGAAAAGTACAATATCATCAGCAATAAGTTGGTGAGTGGGAAGCCGCAAATTCATGTCTTTAGTGACACCTCGGGACTTGAGGACTTTAGCCCAGCAGAAGTCACCTTAGAAGACGTCTTTTTTGCTAAAATCAACGGACTCATTTAACACCCTTTAAGACCACACGTATGTTAAATTTTATAAAACTAGAGGTTCGGTATTGGCTGAAAACTCCGATGCTGTGGATATTCTTCGGCATTGTCGGTTTACTCGTTATGGGGGCTGTATCCTCAGAAGATATTCAAATTGGCGGAGGGGTTGGAAATGTGTACAAAAATTCACCTTCGGTTATTCAGCAATATTACGGCGTCATGTCGTTGTTGTGTTTGCTGATGGTCACCGCCTTCATGAATGCCACCGCCAATCGGGACTTTTCGACAGGCATGTATCAGTTTATTTTCACCAGTCCTGTTCGAGAAAAAGACTATTTTTTTGGCAAATTTTTAGGCGCCTACTGCATCGCCATTATCCCCTTATTGGGCGTTTCCGTAGGCGCGCTAATCGGCCCCTTGATGCCCTGGGCCGTCACCGAGCGGTATGGAGATATTATTTGGAATGGTCATTTGTATGGAATTTTAGGTTTTGCATTACCCAATACTTTCATCGCAGGAGCCTTCATATATACCTTAGCGGTAGTCTTCCGAAGCAATATAGTCTCCTACCTAGGCACTATGGTGTTACTCATTTTTTATGTGGCCTCGGATAACTTCACCAGCGACATTGAAAAAGAATGGTTAGCCAATATCCTCGATCCGTTTGGGTTTAGACCCCTCGGTACGTTGACCAAATACCAGACCGTCGATGAAAAAAATCTATCCGCAGCGGCAGTCCAAGGCCAATTTTTAATGAACCGTCTGGCTTGGATGGGGATCGCCCTTGTGAGTCTTTTGTTGACGTATTCTCGCTTTTCCTTTAGCCTGAAAAAAGAGAAGAAGAGCAAAAAAGAGAAAAAGAAACGCACAATAGAAACCTACAAACCCATCGAGGGCACTGTAGTCTTTACTCCAAACCGGTCGAGTGGGTTTTCGTTCTCTTCCTTTTTCCATACGTTTGTCTTTGAATTGAAAGGGATCTTGAAAAATCAAACCTTTTTGATCATCCTCTTGATTGGTCTGATGAATATGGTGGGAAGCCTAACGAGCTTCTCGGGCAGTTATGGAAGCGAACGTTATCCGGTTACCTACTCAGTAGTCGGGGCCATCAGTGGTTCGTTTTATTTGTTCATCATTGGTATTATCACATTTTACTCGGGGGTCTTGGTTTGGCGAGAACGCGATGCCAAAATCAATGAGATCAACGATGCCACCCCAATATCCACCGGCATTTTGTTCATTTCCAAGTTATTGGCCGTATTGTGCGCTATTCAAATCACGTTGATGGCCAGTATCTTGATGGGCGTTTTAACCCAAATTTTTTATGGATATTACCATTTCGAACTGGGTGTCTATGCAAACTTACTGTTGGTCAATGACTTTTTATCGTTTGCGTACCTGACCATAGCCGCCTTATTTTTCCAGTATCTCATCAACAACCGGTACATTGCGTACTTTGCATTTGTAGTCTTTATTTTTGTGAGTGGTTTTCTCGGAACGATTTTTAAATTCAGCACCTTGATGCTGGATTTCGGTGCTGTACCCTCCATTATCTATTCTACCATGAATCAGTACGGCCCTTGGGTTGAAAGTGTCATTTGGTTTAATCTGTACTGGATTTTATTTTGTGCTTTATTGGGTTTTATCATTTACGCATTCTACCTCCGAGGCAAAGAAACCCAATTCAAACAACGATTACGCCTTGCCAAACAACGATTACAATCCCAAAAACTGGCCCTCTCGACCACAGTTGTACTCTTTGGGGCGTGTGCTGGTTTTGTGTTTTACAATACGCAAATTTTGAATACCTATGACAATGAAAAAGAAATCGAGGATATTCAAAAACAATATGAATTACGGTATAAGCAGTATGAGGGTATGGTTCAACCTCGATGGACCTCACTTCAATATGCCATCGATTTATACCCGGAGTCACGCGATTTGCGCTACGTTGTTCAGGCCACAGTAACCAATAAATCCTCCGTTCCGATCCGGGATTTGCATTTCACCTTGCCTTCGATGCCCGACACGATTTCGCTTGAAATTCCAGGGGCTACGCTACGCAAAAATGACAAAAAGCATGGATATAGGATTTACACCTTAGCCAAACCCATGCAGCCCGGCGATACTTTGGCTCTCAAAATTCAGGGCGAGTACCTGACCAAAGGATTTGAAAACTCCGTGTCGCATACCTCCATTGTTAAGAATGGCAGTTTCTTTAATCATACCAGTTTGATGCCATCTTTTGGGTACAATGACGGGTATGAGATATCGGATAAAAACAAACGAAAAGAATTGGGATTGCCCGAACGTAGCCGGATGCCACGCTTAGACGATCAGAATATGGCAGCCCGATCAAACAACTACATCGCACAAGATGCGGATTGGGTGGATATCAAAACCATTATCAGTACAGCGGGCAACCAAATCGCTGTGGCGCCGGGTAGTTTAGTGAGAGAATGGAAAGAAAAGGGAAGAAACTACTTTGAATACCACCAAGATTATAAATCCGTGCTGTTTACTTCCTTCGTATCCGCCGAATATGAAGTGGCTCGTGAAAAATGGAATGGGATTGACCTCGAGGTTTACTACACCAAAGGCCACGAATACAATGTACCCAACATGATGGCGAGTATGCGAAAATCGCTGGAATACTATACGAAGAACTTTGGGCCGTATTACCACAAACAATGCCGCATCATTGAATTCCCACGGTATGCTAGCTTTGCGCAAGCCTTCCCTGGAACGATGCCGTACAGTGAGGGTATTGGCTTTATTACCGATTTGCGGAAAGTCACGGAAGATGATATCGATGTGGTATTTTACGTTGTAGCTCACGAAATGGCCCACCAATATTGGGCGCACCAAGTGATTGGTCCGAACATGCGCGGGAGTGAAATGCTGAGTGAAGGCTTTTCTCAATACGCCAGTTTGATGGTCATGGAGAAGGAATATGGCAAAGACAAAATGAAGAAGTTCCTGCGCTATGAAATGGACAGCTACCTTGATGGCCGAGGGGGCGAATTTGAAGCCGAAAGGCCCATGATGGAAACCGAACGTCAACAGTACATTCATTACAACAAAGGATCCGTTGTCTTGTATTACCTGAAAGAAATGATTGGGGAAAACAAGGTAAACTTGGCGTTACAAAAGCTCATCAAAACCTATGCCTACACCGAGCCGCCCTACCCTACCGCGTTGGCGGCGGTTCAGGCATTTCGGGAACAAACGCCCGACAGCTTGCAGTATCTTATTCCCGACTTGTTTGAGAAGATCACGGTTTTCTCCAATCGGGTGAAGGAGGCCAGCTATACTAAAGTGGGTAAAAATCAATTTAAAGTGACATTTGAAACCCAATCAGAAAAGTATTTGGCAGATTCGTTGGGGAAAGAAAGTACGCTTCCGCTGCGAGATTACATTGATGTCGGTATTTTTGCGGCGTCCGATACCGAGGCAATTTTGGGAAAACCCTTGGT
>Ga0075154_10000244_pt1 | contig 48999 bp, 45 predicted proteins | sample JI71714BDNA_FD_70965 | JGI IMG/M metagenome (GOLD analysis project Ga0075154, IMG submission 70965) | Wastewater effluent complex algal communities from Wisconsin, to seasonally profile nutrient transformation and Carbon sequestration -... | ecosystem: Engineered > WWTP > Effluent > Algae... | reverse complement strand
TAGATTCCCACGCGTTACGCACCCGTGCGCCACTAGACCCGAAGGTCTCGTTCGACTTGCATGTGTTAAGCATGCCGCCAGCGTTCGTTCTGAGCCAGGATCAAACTCTCAAGTTTGATTCACAATCCTATTCAGCGGGGGAAAACCCACCGAACAAGACCGAAATTTTGAGGTTCCGTTCCTGCACAAAAGTCAATTACTATATATGGATATGCGTAAAGGACATATGTGCAAGTCGGCAATTTGGTAACCCGAACCCCCTGCGCCTCAAAGCCGCAGGATCCGGGGCCGCCGCCCACATGTCCCTTCATCTAAAATCACAATGTCAAAGAGCCAGACCGGTTTGACCCGGGCTTACACCGACAAAAAACCGGACACTCAAGGTTCCCCGATATTCCTACCGGAGGAGAGAGTGTCCTGCTATGTTGGCGACCAGACTGCGAAAGCGTGCTTCCCGTCCGGTGAAGAGGCCTCTAAGGCGGACTTCTGATTCGGTCAACAACGTTTTGCAATTTTATTTCAAATTTTTTTCGCAGGTGCGGAAAACGACGCTTTGGTAAGGGTTTTCCGCTAAATGGCCGTCATGAACGAACCAGCCCAACAAACAGAATTGGAAGCCGAGGACTTCGGAAAGCGCGTGAAATCGGCGATTTTCTGGCGTTCTGGCACGCAGATTCTGGCGCAAGCAATCAGTTGGGGTGCGACTCTGGCGGTGATCCGCATTCTCGATCCGCACGATTATGGCCTGTTCGCAATGACGCAAGTGGTGCTGGTTTTCCTGAATTTCCTTAATGGTCATGGCTTTGTCGGCGCACTGGTGCAGTCGAGGGATGTCGAACCGATTCGTATCCGCCAGGCTTTCGGGCTGCTGTTGCTGCTCAATATGACGCTCGCCTTGCTGCAGGTATTTGTCGCAGCGCCCTTGGCGGCGGACTATTATCGCGAACCGGATATTGCCTCTATCATGCGCTGGCAGGCACTTATCTATCTGGCGACGCCCTTCCTGATCCTGCCCGAGGCGATGATGACCCGCGAGCTGGAGTTTCGCAAACCGGCGATCATCAACCTGCTGACCGCTCTCGTCGGATGCACGGTCTCGATCGTCATGGCCATGCTCGGCTATGGTGTGTGGACTTTGGTGGTCGCGCCGATCGCAATGTTCTGGAGCCGGGCAATGATGCTGACCTGGACCACGCGTTTGCTGGTGTGGCCTAGCTTCGACTTTCGCGGCAGCGGCACGATGTTCGCCTTTGGCATGACAATGCTCGCCAGCCATGGCTTCTGGATCGTGCAAAGCCAGTCGGACATCTTCATTGCCGGCCGCCAGTTCAACCCGCACGAACTGGGTCTTTATGCCGAAGCGCTGTTCATCACCCAGATCTTCGCCGCGAAATTCGTGCCACCGCTGAACGAAGTGGCCTTCCCGGCCTATGCCCGGATGCAGCACGACCCGAGCGCGCTCGCCTCCAGCTTCCTGAAAGCGATTCGTTTGATCATGCTGATCGCCTGCCCGCTCTATCTGGGAATGGCGATTTCAGCAGGACCCTTTGTCGAGACCATCATGGGGCCGAAATGGACCGGGGCAATTCCGCTGGTGCAGATTCTCGCGCTCGCCATGCCGTTCATGACCCTACAGATATTGTTTGCGCCCGCGGTCAATGCCTTGGGCAAACCGTCACTGACGATGAAGGCCTCGATAGTCGGCGCGATACTGATGCCGATCACCTATAGCTTTACGATCCAATATGGCGCGGTCGGGCTGGCGGCGGGTTGGCTGATCGCCATGCCTTTGCTGCTGCTGTTCACTGCGTGGCAGGCCCGGCCAGTGATCGGATACCAGATGCGTGACCTTTTTACCGCGGTTATGCCAGGGCTCGGCGCAGCTTTGGTGATGGCAGTCGCGGTCTGGCTCGCGGACCGGGCGATCATCGCCTCGGTCTGGCAAGACGCACCGCCGCTGCTGCACCTGCTCGCGCTGACGCTAGCAGGCGGGCTTACCTATGTTGCATTGCTGCGATTCGGTGCGCGCGCGACCTTCGACGAAGTGCTCAATCTGGTCTTGCGCCGCAAAGCACCCGCAATCACGCCTTGAGCAAACCAATCTCGATCAGCCGTTCCCGAAGATAATCGTCGGCCAATATCAGTTCAGGATAGCGGTTCGGGTTTTCCTCACTGATGCACTGCGGCAGCGTTGCAATCGGATAGTCCGAATTGAGATGCAGGAAGAAGGGCATCGAATAGCGACTATAGCGCGCCCGCTCACCCATCGGATTGCGCACGCGGTGCGTGGTCGAGGGGAGATAATGGTTGCACAGCCGCTGCAGCATATCGCCGACATTCAAGGACAGCCCGCCTTCGGGCGGCGACACATCCATCCAGCTGCCGTCGGGGCGCAATATCTGCAGCCCCGATTCCTCCGCCCCAAGCAGCAACGTGATCAGATTGATATCCTCATGCGCGCCCGCACGGATGCAGCCTTCGGTATCGCCCTCAATCGGCGGATAATGGAGCAGCCGCAGTATCGAATTGCCAACGTTGATCTTGTTGTCGAACCAGTCGGCGTCCATCCCCAGATAGATCGCTATATAAGAGAGTATCTTTGCCCCCACCCGATCAAACTCTGCGTAAAGCGGTTCAAAGACGTCGCGGAAGCCATCAACGATGTCGGGCCATATATTTTTGAGCATCTCGCCCTCAAGCGGATGCCCGGCAGGCAATGTGCGCCCGACATGCCAGAATTCCTTCAGGTCATGATAGTCGGCACCCTTTGCGATTTCGGTCTTGAACGGGGTATAGCCGCGCTGCCCGGCAATCCCGGCATCATACCAGCGGCGCTTCTCTTCGGTCGTACGGGCGAACAGTTCCTTCGAAAGCCGCCACGCCTCCTTTGACAAGTGCGGGTCGATGCCATGGTCAATGACCTTGGCAAAACCATAAGTGCGAAAACTGTCGCCTAGGGCCTGTGCGATTGCATTGGCATCGCTATGGCCGAGCGAAATATCGGGCATCTGACTCATATCCATGCAGATAGCCCTTGACCTAAAGCCACGCCAGCGAAATTGACCTCAATCAAAGGAGCGCGCAAAAAATGGCGGAACATTATTGGCTGATGAAGTCCGAACCCGACGTCTATAGCTATGACGATCTGGTCGCGGAAAAAGAGGGGACATGGGACGGCGTGCGCAACCACACCGCCGCGATCAACCTGCGCGCCATGAAGAAAGGCGACCTCGCATTCTTCTATCACAGCAATATCGGCGTCGAGGTGGTCGGCATCCTGAAAATCAGCAAAGAGGCCTTTATCGACCCCACCGACGAAAAGGCGCGTTTTGTCGCGGTGAAGGTGAAGCCGGTGAAAAAATTCAAAACCACTGTTCCGTTGAAAGCGATCAAGGCCAATCCCGCTCTTGCTGAAATGGACCTGGTGCGGCAATCGCGGCTGTCGGTGGGCAAGGTCCGGCCTGAGGAATGGACGGAGATTTTGCGGATGGCAGGAGAGAAGGTTTAGGCCTCACTATTGCAATGACCAAAATCGCCATCCTCACCCCCGCCCCCGATTACTGGGAAGACTGGTCGCTGCCCAAGGCGCATTATCAGCGGCTGCTTGGGCCGGATCTCGCCTTTCGCAGCTGGACCGATCCCGGCGACCTGTCGGGCTTTGACCTGATCCTGCCGCTGATCGCGTGGGGGTATCAGCGCAACGTCCCCGGCTGGTATGCCTTGCTTGACTGGCTGGAGGCGGAGGGCCTTCCGCTCGCCAATCCAGCGAACGTGCTCCGCTGGAACAGCGACAAGGCCTATCTGGCCGAACTGAACGAAGCGGGCGTCGCAACCGTCCCGACGCTGATCCGCGAATCGCTGAACGATGCAGCACTGGCGACCGCGCGCGATAGTCTCGAAAGCCCGCGCCTTGTGGTGAAGCCGCCAATCTCGGGCGGCGCTGACGGCACCTATCTGATTGGTCCCTCCGATCCGCTACCCACAGAAGCGGCAGGACAGCGTATGCTGATCCAGCCCTATCTGCCTGCCATCGCCGAGGATGGCGAATATTCGCTCTTTTACTTTGGCGGACATTACAGCCATGCGATCAGCAAGCATCCTGCGGAAGGTGATTTCCGCGTGCAGGAGCAGTTTGGCGGTGTCGAACGTGCGCTCGATGCCCCCGCCGATGCGAAAGCGCTGGCAGAAATGGCACTGGCTGTGACCGACAAGCTATTAGAGTGTGACACTCTATTATATGCACGCGTTGATATGGTGCGCGACGGCGAAGGCGCTTTCCGCCTGATGGAACTGGAATTAATCGAGCCCAGCCTGTTCCTGCACTTCGCCCCCGACGAAGGCGCAACCTTTGCCAAGGCAGTGCTGACTTTCAAATAATCTAAAAAGTCCCGGGTTTATCTTTTGGATAGACCCGGGACAATATCATCCATTCCAATTCAGTCCTCGCGTCCCGGCTTGGCCAGTTCGCGATAGACAAAGCCTCCCAGCATCCCGCCCAGGATCGGCGCGAGCCAGAACAGCCAGAGCTGCTTGATCGCCAGCCCGCCGACAATCAGCGCCGGTCCGGTACTGCGCGCCGGATTGACCGAGGTGTTGGTCACCGGAATCGAGATCAGGTGGATCAGCGTCAGGCAGAGCCCAATGGCAATTGGCGCAAACCCAGCAGGCGCGCGGCCGTCGGTTGCCCCCATGATCACGAAGATGAAGAAGAAGGTCAGCAGCAATTCGATTAAAAATGCCGCCGCGAGCGAATATTTGCCCGGCGACCCTGCCTCAAATCCATTGGCGGCAAGGCCATTGGTTGCGATCGAATAATCCGCATTGCCCGATGCGATGACATAAAGCGTGAACGCCGCTGCTATTGCCCCAAGCACCTGCGCGATCACATAGGTCGGGATATCCTTGGCCGGAAAACGACCGCCAGCCCATAGGCCAAAGGTCACTGCCGGATTGAGGTGGCAGCCCGAAATATGGCCAATTGCATAGGCCATCGTCACCACAGTCAGACCGAATGCCAATGACACACCGAGCAGTCCGATCCCCACATCGGGGAAGCCCGCCGCCAATACCGCGCTGCCGCAGCCGCCCAGTACCAGCCAGAATGTGCCGAGAAATTCGGCCAGCCCCTTGTTGATATTCGTCATGGTCTCTCTCCTCCTGTTGCGAACATGAAAGTAGCATTTACCACATTTTGTGAGAGATCAGATGTCAAATAGCCTATTCTGACGACGCTGTTTTGTTCAGGGACAATGCAGACAAATTTTGTTATCCGGTGTGACTGCCACCGGTTCGGGGACCAAAATGACCAGACTGATCCTGCTTGCCATGCCAATGCTACTCGGCGGTTGTGTCACCTCGATCGTCAAGGACGTGGTCACGGCGCCGGTCAAAATCGTCTCCAAAACCGCCGATGTGCTGACCACCAGCCAGTCCGAAGCCGACGAGAAACGCGGCCGCGAACTGCGCAAGAAGGAAGAGCTGCTGGGCAAACTCGCCCGCAAGCGCGACAAGGCTTGCGACGAATGCGACGATGGCGATGAAGATGCCTGCGACGCCGTCCGGCAATTTGACGAACAGATTGAAGCGGAACGGGACCGACCGGTTTGACGCGCCCAATTTCCTGACACCCACTGTCAGCCATTATCTGCTAATCGACCCCTTATGCCCATTGGTCGAATGCCATTTGGGTATTCGCGACCGAAAAGGGGAAAAAGGCGCCATGAACAAGATCACCCGTCGCACTGTTATCGCCTCTGCAATCACTCTGTCGATACTGCCAAAATCGTCGCTGTTCGCCCAAGCGCCGCAGGGTTGGCGCAAACTCCCGACCGTTCCCTATAAAGGCAAGCAGGATGACATCAGCTTTGTCGATGTCGAACATGGCTGGTACGGGAATGGCGAAGGCAAATTGTATCGCACAACTGACGGTGGCGCGAGTTGGCAGAAAGTTTGGGACAAGCCGGGCACCTTCATCCGTGCCGTAGGATTTGCTGATCGTCAGACCGGCTATGTCGGCAATATCGGCACCAATTACTATCCCGGCGTTACCGACACCAACCCATTATACCGTACCACCGACGGCGGCGAGACATGGCAGGCGATAACCCTCCCCGGTATCGAAAAAGTTCCCGGCATCTGTGCGATCGATATTTTGCCGGTGAAACGCATCTTCCAAGGCGAACTTCGCACGGCGCATATTATTACGGCGGCCGGGCGTGTCGGTGGTCCTGCCATGATGCTGCGCTCCGACGATGACGGGCAAAACTGGCGCATTATCGATCTGTCGGCACATGCCGGGATGATCCTCGACGTCAAATTCCATGATGCCAAAACCGGCTTTGTTTGTGCCTCCGGCATATCCGATAACGGCGAAGGCGACGCGCTGATGCTGATGACGCGCGACGGTGGCAAAAGCTGGCAGCCCGTATGGCGATCCAAGCGCAAACTGGAAAATGTCTGGAAGATGAGCTGGCCGTCGCGCAAGGTCGGCTATGCCAGCGTGCAAAACTATGATGAGGCGGCAGGCAATAAACGCGTCATAATAAAAACCGTGGATGGCGGCAAAAACTGGCGCGAACTGCCTTTGATCGAAGAAACAGGGTTGCGCGAATTCGGCATCGGTTTTGCCGACGAAAAACGCGGCTGGGTTGGCACCAACAAGACCGGCTTTGAGACGCTGGACGGGGGCAAGAGCTGGCGTAAAATCGAATTTGGCAAGGCGGTGAACAAGATCCGCGTCATCGCCAAGCCCGATGGGGGCAAGGCGGTTTATGCCATTGGGTCTGAAGTTCATCGACTGGATTTGGGGTGAGGTCTTGCTGAACTTTCGGCGTTTGAATGCCAACCGGATGGAACCGTAGTGCTGAGCCTGTCGAAGCACGCCTCAAGGTTTACGCCAACCTGAGAAGCGCCCTTCGACAGGCTCAGGGCTACGGTGTTATTTTAACTTCAGCTGTTCAAGCTCAACTTGTTGCCAAACCTCTCACCGCCCAGATCAGAAATTCGACATTCCCCTTCGGCCCGGTAATCGGGCTTTCGGTGAGCCCTTTGACCGCCCAGCCTATCCCCTCAAGCCAGTCTGCAACCTCGCGGCACACGCGGTCATGAACCGCGGCATCGCGCACCACCCCGCCCTTGCCCACTTCGCCCCTGCCCGCCTCGAACTGCGGCTTGATCAGGGCTACCAGGGTCGCGCCGTCGCGGGCGAAGGATAAGGGCCGGTCGAGAACCTTGGACAGCGCGATGAAGCTCGCATCGCACACAACCAGGTCGATGGATTCGGGTATATGCTCGGGCGTCAATATGCGTGCGCTGGTCTGTTCGTGCACCACAACGCGCGGGTCATTGCGCAGTTTCCACGCCAGTTGGTTGGTACCGCTGTCGATCGCATAGACTCTAACCGCTCCGTTGCTCAGCATCACATCGGTAAAGCCGCCAGTCGACGAACCGACATCCATCGCCACCGCGCCCGCCACGTCGATGTCGAAATGCTCGAGCGCATGCGCCAGCTTTACCCCGCCGCGCGAAACCCAGGGATGGTCCTGTCCCTTCAGCACCACTTCGGCGTCATCGGCGACCATCTGTCCCGCCTTGTCCGCTTTGCGATCACCGACCAGCACCAGTCCCGCCATGATCAGCGCCTGCGCCCGCGCGCGACTTTCCACCAGCCCGCGTTCAACGAGCAATTGGTCGATCCGGATTTTGGACGCTTTCATCGCAATCGGGCCTAGCGCGCCAAAGCGCTTTTGGCCATAAGGGGCAGATGCGATCCTTGTCTTTCATCGTTGCCCTGGCTTTGCTCGCCGCGTCCTGCGCTGCGCCAGCCCCCGAACCAACGCCAGCGCCAAGGCAGCCGGTGGTGACCATTCCAGTGGCCCCTCCACCCAGCGCTGCACCTGTCCAACCCAAGGGCGACTGGATCGACTGGCCAATTACTGCGGGATCATGGGTGTATCGGCAGGACGCGCGCGGATCGATTGCGCTGTTCGGACCTGCGGGACAAAATGCACTACTCACTTTGCGCTGCGACAAGGCACGCCGTGCGCTGTTCTTGTCGCGCGCCTCCGCAAAGGCAACGGGCAGACTGACGCTGCGCACCAGCGCCAGCATGAAGACATTCGAAGCCCGCAACAGTGGTGCGACCCCTCCCTATCTGGCGGTCGAACTCGCGGCCAACGACGCCATTCTTGATGCCATAGCCTTCAGCCGAGGCCGCTTTGCCGTGCAGACCGATGGCGAATTGTCGGTTGCGATCCCTGCATGGGCTGAAATTGGGCGTGTGGTCGAGGATTGCCGGGCATAAAAAAACCGCCCCGGTTGGGAGCGGCACGCGAACGCAGATACTTGCCGCAAAAAAATTCAAATACAAGTCTTGTTTCGCAGAATCGTCTGATTCATTCATACTCCTGCGGAGGGCAATCTGATGCAAAACGCAATTCTTTTTCAACAGTCGAAAGGAGGTGATCCGATGTCTCATGGTTCAGTTAAGAGGTCGGGCATTTCCGTTCGGGGGATCGGCTGCTGATTTCAGCATTCCCATGACTCCCGGCAGCGGCTGCCTAGGCTGCTGACCCATGCAAGAAAAGGGTCGCTTGCGCTGGCAAGCGGCCCTTTTCGCATGTTTGTTGAGCCGCGTTTGTCGATTGCCGCTGGAAAGATTACCGCCAGCACTTACATAAAGACAAAGATTTTAAGGCGAAGATCATGGCATTTCTGAAAGGCGCATGGCGCATATTGGTTGCGGTCAAGGATGGGATGGTGCTCATCGCGCTGCTTCTGTTCTTCGCGCTGCTCTATGCGTTTCTCAGTGCAAGCCCCAATCCCGGCGCGGTCGAAAAAGGCGCATTGCTGCTCGAACTCAACGGCATGGTGTCCGAACAGCCCGCCGCTGTTGACCCCATCGCCGCGATAGTCTCGCAACGCGCACCGGTTCGCGAACACCGGCAACGCGACATCGTCCGCGCCCTGGACCTTGCCGTCTCGGATCACCGCATCAAAGCTGTCGTGCTCGATCTCGACCGTTTCATGGGCGGCGGCCAAGCCAGCCTTACCGAGATTGGCGACCGGATCGATGCGGTCAGGCGCTCTGGAAAACACGTCTACGCCTTTGCCACCGCCTATAGCGACGATGGATATCAGCTTGCCGCCCATGCCAGCGAAATCTGGCTCGACCCTATGGGGGGCGTATTGCCAATGGGGCCGGGCGGATCGCGGACTTATTATAAAGGCCTGCTCGAACAGTTGGGGATCGAGGCGCATATCTACCGCGTTGGCACCTATAAAAGCGCAGTCGAACCCTATATGCGCGCCGACCAGTCGCCTGACGCAAAGGCTGCGGCCCAGGCACTGTATGATGTGATCTGGAGCGAATGGCGCGAAGATGTCGCCAAGGCGCGACCCAAGGCGCAACTCGACAAAATGCTGACCGACCCCGCCGGTCAAGTCGAAGCGGCCAAGGGCAATCTGGCGCAGCTGGCTTTATCAAACGGGCTGGTCGACAAGCTGGGCGACAAAGTGGCGTTCGGCAAATATGTCGCCACCAAGATTGGACCAAACCGCGAAGAACGTACCGGCCATTTCGCCTCAACGCGGCCTGAAGCACTGCTCGCCGCCCATATCCCTTCGACACGCGGCGACCCGATTGGTGTGGTAACCGTCGCAGGTGAAATTATCGACGGCAAGGCCGGGCCGGGGACGGCTGCGGGTGATAGCGTTTCAGCGCTGATCTACAAGGCGCTGGAACAGGACGAGCTGAAGGCGCTGGTATTGCGTGTGGACTCGCCCGGCGGGTCAGTGATGGCATCGGAGAAAATCCGGCTCGCGCTGCTCGAAGCCAAAAAGCGCAAGCTGCCAGTGGTGGTTTCGATGGCCAATCTGGCGGCGAGCGGCGGCTATTGGGTATCGACCCCGGCGAACACCATCTTTGCCGAGTCTTCGACGATCACCGGATCGATCGGTATTTTCGCCGTGTTGCCTTCGGCGCGTCAGGCATTGGCGAAATGGGGGATCACCAGCGACGGCATCCGCACCACGCCGCTGTCGGGCGAGCCGGACATATTGGGCGGAGTCAGCCCCGATTTTGACCGCATGGCACAAGCAGCCATCGAAAACGGCTATCGCGACTTCCTAACCCGCGTCGCCGCATCACGCGGCAAGACGGTCGAGCAAGTCGATGCCATCGGACAGGGCCGCGTCTGGGCCGGCGGCACCGCGCGGCAACTGGGGCTTGTTGACCGTTTCGGCGGCCTCGACGAAGCGCTCGCCGAAGCTGCACGTCTGGCCAAGCTCGACAAGGACGAATGGCACCCGCGCTATATCGAGCCGCAAAGCAATTTTGCCAGCGGTTTGCTGGGAATGTTGCTACCTCAACCGGCAGACAACGCCGCAACCGACCTGTTCGGCCATGCCGCGCTGCGCCAGCAAATGACGCTCGACCGCATCATTGGCGATATGCAAATGCTGATGACCGCAACCGGTGCGCAAGCGCGCTGTCTGGAATGCGGGGCTTTCGCTGCCAGTCCTTCGCCAGCGGCTGCCTCAGCGAAGCAGCCGAACTGGCTGGGGCTGCTGCTCAACCGCTCCTGAAAGCATTTGTGATGGGATAGCGGCGGTCGCGGCCAAAATTGCGGCTACCGAGTTTCACTCCGGGAGGGGCCTGACGGCGCTTATATTCGGCTATGTAAAGCAACCGCTCGATCCGCTGCACCACTTCGCGGGGGTGGCCGCGCGCGGTGACTTCATCGACCGACAGTTCCTGCTCGACCAGACCGAGCAAAATATCGTCGAGCACCGGATATTCGGGCAAGCTGTCGCTGTCTTTCTGATCGGGGCGCAATTCGGCCGAAGGTGGGCGGGTGATGATCGCCTCCGGCATGACCGGACCGTCGGGACCAAGGCCGATGCGCGGCTTGTTTGCATTGCGCCAGCGCGAGATGGCAAACACCGTCATCTTATACGCGTCTTTCAGCGGGTTATAGCCACCCGCCATATCGCCATAAATGGTCGCATAGCCAACGCTCATCTCGCTCTTGTTGCCCGTGGTCAGCAGCATGTGGCCAAATTTGTTCGACAGCGCCATCAGCGTCACGCCGCGAATGCGCGACTGGACATTTTCCTCGGTGATATCGACGTCCTTGTCGGCAAAGCTGCCAGCGAGCATTTCGTCAAAAGCAACCACCGCCGGGTTGATGGGGATGGTGTCGAGGCGACAACCGATCATGCGCGCGCACTCGCTGGCCAGATCGAGGCTCAATTGGCCGGTGAAGCGGCTGGGCAGCATCACGCACCACACCCGGTCGGGCCCAAGCGCATCGGCGGCAATCGCCGCGCAAATCGCGCTGTCGATCCCTCCTGACAAGCCCAGCACCACACCGGGGAAGCGGTTGCGATCGACATAGTCACGCAGCGCCAGCACCATAGCCGAATAAATATCGGCAGGATGCTCTTCCCATTCCGCCAGTTCGCCCGCCTCGCACGTCCAGCCATCGGCGTTCTTGCGCCAATGCGTGATACGCAGATGTTCTTCCCAATCGGGAAGGCGGTGCGCGGCTTTGCCGTCGACGTTGAGCACGAAAGAACCACCGTCGAACACCAGTTCATCCTGCCCGCCGATTCGATTGAGATAAAGCAACGGCAGTCCGTTTTCGGTAACGCGCGCAGCGAAGACCTGCGCCAGACGCCTGTCATCCTTGTCGATTTCATAGGGGCTGCCGTTGACCGAAAGCAGCAACTCGGCACCCTGTGCTTTCAAGTGCGAGCAGACCGCCGGAAACCAGCCATCCTCGCAGATAGGAAGGCCCAGCTTGACGCCGCGAAACACGACTGGTTCGGGCAGCGGCCCTTGCGTGAAAATCCGCTTTTCATCGAAGGTGCCATAATTGGGTAGCTCATGCTTCTTGCGGATCGCCACGATTTTACCGCCATCAAGCAAGGCTACAATATTATAGAGCCCGTCGGCTTCTTTCAGGATCGAACCCACCAGCATTGCCGGACCGCCGTCTGCTGTTGCAGCGGCCAGCCGATCAAGCTCTTGCGCCGCTGCCTGCTGGAATGCGGGCTTCAGCACCAGGTCTTCTGCCGGATAGCCGATCAGCTGCTGTTCGGGAAAGAGGATCAGGTCCGCCTGCCCAGCCTTCGCCCGCCATTCGAGCATGGCATCGGCGTTGGCTTTCAAGTCGCCCACGCGCTGGTTGAGCTGGGCCATGGCAATCGTCAACATTTCGGTCATGGGGCCTGTTTATGGACAGGCCCAGCTTTGGGCAAGCGACGATCGATCAGGTCAAAGCAAAGCCATCAAAAGGTTGCCCATGATCCGACCGGGAATGAAGGAGAAGGCTCCGGCAACGCACAGGCCGATAAAGGGACCGGTCATTGAACGCTGATGCGCTTTCACATCGCCTTTGCGGATTGCCCAGATCGCGCGCGGGATCGATATCAATGTCATTACCGAGAAGATATGGATCGGCCCAATCCCGCCAAACAACCCTTGCAGCCAGAAGCTGGTGATCGCGGTGACCATCATCAGCATCGCCCAAATCCGTCCCAAAAGACGATGGCTACGAGTGCCCTTTTTGTTCAGCATGACGACACAGCCGAGGAAGAAGGCCGGGATCACGGTCATAAGATGCAGCGTAACCGCCCATTGCGGTTGTAGCGAAGTGGATCGTGACGGCCCGGCAAATTCCATCGCGATCGCCATTGCTCCCAAAGTCAAAGCGATGGTTATGGCAATGGTGATGGCGACGAATTTCGGCGTGATCGGGTTCGGATAATGTGGGGTGACGCTGGACATGCCGTGGCTCCTGACTGCGATTTCATTCGATGTCCCCTGTCTGGATGACCGCCGTTCACGGGCAGCCGGCATTGCGTGAGAAGCGTAGATTTCTTCGCGAAAGCAGCCACTTTGCCAATTGACGCCTCGTGAAATGGCAGGCAGTTTCGCGAACATGGCACGACGTATCGGCATTGAGAGCTTTCTCGTCCTGACGATCGGGCTGGTGCTTGGCCTGTTTGGCCCCTTTGGCACATTCGAAATGGCGCCGGCAGTGCGCATCGCTTTCTGGATGGGCTATACATTGCTTGGCTATGCGATTTTTCGCCCGATGATCGTTGTCGGAAGATGGGTGAGCGAGGCGCTGTCATTGCCGCCGATCATCGGAGTCGGGCTCGCTTTGGTGCTCGCAGCAGTACCACTGACCTTCATGATTGCGCTGCTTTTCGCCGGGTTCGACGTTGCCAAAGCTTTGCGCTGGGACGGATTGCCCATGCTCTATTTCGACGTGTGGCTGATCGGCTTTCTGATCAACGGCTTCTTCACATTGGCCTTTCGCGATAAAGAGATCGCAGCGGCTCCGCCGGTCGTGGACTTGCCTGCTCGTCCCGCTCAAACGGAAATAGAAGCGGTGCCCGACACGCCGCGTTTCACGGACCGGCTACCAATGGGTTTCGGTCCTCTGCTCGCACTGAAGGGAGAGGATCATTATGTCCGCGCCATTGGTGAGACACGCGACGAATTGCTTTTGCTCAGGCTGCGCGACGCCATGGCCGAACTGGGCGACGCCGAGGGCCAGTCGGTGCATCGCAGCTGGTGGGTGGCGCGGGCTGCGGTTGCGTCCGTTCAGCGCGAAGGTCGCAACGCGACACTGATATTATCGAACGGCACCGAAGTGCCCGTGGCCCGCGATGCCGTCGCCCAACTGCGCAAGGCGGGCTGGCTGAATTAATCGGTGGATAGCGCGCGTTCAGCAATTGTCAGTTTTACATGTGGCCGCTAAGGGGCAGCGACTCCGCAAGGACGGCAAACGGGGATGCGCGCATGAAACTGATTACAGGCAATTCAAACCTTCCTCTGGCCAAAGGCATTGCCGATTATCTGGGCCTGCCACTTACCGACGCCAGCGTGCGCCGCTTTGCCGACAATGAGATTTTCGTCGAGGTTCATGAGAATGTCCGTGGCGAGGACATGTTTGTCATCCAGTCGACCAGCCATCCGGCGAACGACAATCTGATGGAATTGCTGATCATTATTGATGCGCTGCGCCGGTCATCGGCGAAGCGGATCACCGCAGTACTGCCCTATTTCGGCTATGCGCGTCAGGATCGAAAGCCCGGCCCGCGCACGCCAATATCAGCAAAACTGGTCGCCAATTTGATCACCGAGGCTGGGGCGGACAGGGTGCTGACCGTCGATCTCCATGCCGGACAGATCCAGGGGTTTTTCGATATCCCGACCGATAATCTCTACGGCGCGCCGGTGATGGCTGCCGACATTTTGGAACGGCACAATGAAAAAAGCCTGACGGTGGTTTCGCCCGACGTCGGCGGCGTGGTCCGCGCCCGCGCGCTCGCCAAACGGCTCGACGACGCCCCTCTCGCCATCGTCGACAAGCGCCGCGAGAAAGCAGGCGTGTCCGAAGTGATGAATATCATCGGCGATGTTAAGGACCGTTTCTGCATCCTGATCGACGATATCGCCGACAGCGCGGGGACATTGTGCAACGCCGCCGATGCCCTGAAGGCGGCGGGCGCGTCTGATGTGGTCGCCTATATCACCCACGGCGTGCTTTCGGGTGAGGCGGTCAACCGCGTCAACGCCTCCAGCTTGCGCAAGCTGGTGATTACCGATTCGATCATCGCCTCCGACGCCGCGCGCGACAGCGAAAAAATCCGCCAATTGCCTATCGCGCCGTTGCTGGGCGAAGCGATCAAACGCATCGCCGATGAAAGCAGCGTTTCGAGCCTGTTTGATTGATGCGTCCTGCCGATCTGCAACTGGCGCAACGCCTTGCTGATGCAGCCGGTGCCGCGATCCGGCCCTTTTTCCGGTCCAGTTTCAATCACGAAGCCAAGGCAGACTCAACGCCTGTTACCGAGGCAGACCGAGCCGCCGAGGCCGCGATCCGTGCTATCCTTGACGCCGAATGCCCGAGCGATGCGATCATTGGCGAAGAATATGGCGAGAAGTCGGGCACATCGGGCCGCAGCTGGATCATCGACCCGATCGATGGCACGGTCAGCTTCATGGCAGGTCGGCCAATATTCGGCACATTGGTCGCACTGCTGGTCGATGGCTGGCCGGTGATGGGAGTGATCGACCAGTGTATCAGTGGCGAACGCTGGCTGGGCGTGACCGGTCAGGGAACCACGCTTAACGGCAAAGCGGTTTCGACCCGGAGTTGCGCAGAGCTGGCACAGGCCGCGTTAGCGTCCAGCGGCCCCCAATATTTCACCCAGCATGACGGCGACCATTTCATGTCGCTCGCTGCAAAAACAGCCCATAAGCGGATGCTGTTCGGTGGTGATTGCTACAATTATGCGCTGCTCGCCTCGGGTCATATCGACATTGTCGTCGAATCCGGCCTGAAATTGCACGATTTTGCGGCACTGGTTCCCGTGGTCGAAGGCGCGGGTGGGATGATGTGCGACTGGAATGGCGAACCGTTGCACGCAGCCTCCGAAGGCCATGTCATTGCGCTGGGTGATCCGGCGCGGCTCGACGATGTCGTCGAAGCTCTGGCGTGCAACCATTGAGCGAATCGAGCCGCACCCGCTTCATCGCGCCGCACCCGCGGTTGCAGCCTTATCTCTCCGCATATTATTTCACCGAGATCGACAGTGTGGATGGCGAACCCGTCCGCGATCTGATGAACCCCGAATGGGCCAGCATCCGTTTCCGCTGGGCGGGCGATACAATGGGCTGTTTTGTTGGTGAGGAAGAATATCCCATCCCGCCGTTGCACTTTGTCGGGCCAACCAGTCTGGCGGGGCCGTTTTCGGCCTATCATTCACGCATCGCCAGCATAGGTTTTTTACCGGTTGGCTGGAGCATGTTTATTGATGAATCTGCAGCAAACTGGGCGGATAGGCTTGATGATGGCGCACAAGTCAAAACACCCGTGAGGTTCAAAGATTATTTCGATGCGGTGGTAAAAGCGGGCAATCCCGATGCCATAGCGCCGATCTTTGACCAGATGCTACTTGAGGCTCTCGATAATCGCCCGTTGATTGATACCGAGGAAGAAGCCAAGGTGCGTGCTGCGCATGTGGCGTTGATGGACCCTGAAATCACAACTGTCGCCGATCTGGCGAACCGGTTGGGTTGGACCATTGTCCAATTGCAGCGCCGATCGCTGCGGATGTTTGGCTTTCCACCCAAATTGCTGCTGCGACGCCAGCGATTCGTCCGCACCCTTGCGGTGATCATGCGCGATCCCGCAAGCAACTGGTCCGAGGCGCTTGACCAGCATTATCATGATCAGGCGCATTTCAATCGCGATTTCCGGCAATTCTTCGATATGAGCCCGAGCGAATACCGCGCGCACCCGCATCCGATTATCGGTGCCGCCTCCAAAGCACGGATGCAATTCATGGGCGATCCGCTGCAGGCTTTGCAGAAACCGGGCGGAAAAAGCTGATCGCACTTGCTTTCCCCAGCGAATCCCGCTAGGCGCGCGCCTTCCGAATAAGCAGGCTGGCCAAAAGGGCTGCCATGTCGGCTTGATACGGATTTCCAAAAGGAGACCAAAATGCCCAAGCTAAAGACCAAGAGCGGTGTGAAGAAACGCTTCAAATTCACCGCGACCGGCAAAGTGAAATGCGGCGTGGCCGGCAAACGCCACCGCCTCATCAGCCACTCCGGCAAATATATCCGTCAGAACCGCGGCACCGATGTGCTCAGCGACGCCGATGTGGGCCATGTCCGCCTCTGGGCGCCCTACGGCTTGAAATAAGGAGCGCTGAGAAATGGCACGTGTCAAAAGGGGTGTAACCACCCGCGCCAAGCACAAGAACATCTTGGAGCAGGCCAAAGGCTATTATGGCCGTCGTAAAAATACCATCCGCATCGCGCGGCAGGCCGTCGAAAAGGCTGGCCAATATGCCTATCGCGACCGCAAGGTAAACAAGCGCAATTTCCGCGCTCTCTGGATCCAGCGCATCAACGCCGCTGTCCGCGCCGAAGGCATGACCTATGGCGTGTTCATGCACGGCCTGAAGCTTGCGGGCATCGAACTGGACCGCAAGGTTCTGGCCGACCTTGCAATGCACGAAGGCGCAGTGTTTAGCGGCATCGTTGCGCAGGCGAAGGCAGCGCTGCCCAAGGCAGCATAAGACTAATCCTTCGAATTATGCGCAAATGGGCGTGAGCGGCACTTGCCGTTCGCGCCCATTTGCTTATTCAGGCGGACCAAGATGACCGACATAGCGACACTCCAAAACCAGATCCTCTCCGCAATCGAAACAGCGGACACACCCGACGCGCTCGAGTCCGTCCGTATCGACGCGCTGGGCAAGCAGGGTAGCGTTTCGGCTCTGCTTAAGACTTTGGGGCAAATGTCCCCCGAAGAGCGGCAAGTGCAGGGGCCAGTGATAAACGGTCTGCGCGAAGCTGTGACTAATGGCATCGCCGCCAAAAAAGCCACTCTCGAAACCGCGATCCTCAACCAGCGGCTGGCCACCGAGCGTCTCGATATGACGTTACCTGCACCCGAAGCCCCGCGCGGCACCGTGCATCCGGTCAGTCAGGTGATGGACGAACTGGCAGAAATCTTCGCTGATATGGGCTTTGCCGTCGCTGAAGGACCGGAGATTGAAGACGACTGGCACAATTTCAGCGCGCTCAACATTCCCGAAACGCATCCCGCGCGCGCGATGCACGATACCTTTTATTTCCCCGACAAGGATGCGGAGGGTCGATCAATGCTTCTCCGTACGCACACCTCGCCGGTGCAGATCCGCACGATGACCAGTCAGGAGCCGCCGATCCGCATCATCGCACCGGGCCGGGTTTACCGTTCTGATAGCGACGCAACGCACACGCCGATGTTCCACCAGATCGAAGGTTTGGTTATCGATAAAGGCATCCATTTGGGCCACCTGAAATGGACGCTGGAAACTTTTCTTCGCGCCTATTTTGAACGCGACGATGTCGTGCTGCGCCTGCGTCCTAGCTATTTCCCCTTCACTGAACCCTCGGTCGAGGTCGATGTCGGCTATTCGGTGGTCAAAGGCAAACGTGTGATCGGCGGTAGCGAAGGCTGGATGGAAGTGCTGGGCAGCGGCATGGTCCATCGTAGAGTCATCGAGGCCTGCGGGCTTGACCCCGATGTCTGGCAAGGCTTTGCCTTCGGCACCGGCGTCGACCGGTTGGCGATGCTCAAATATGGCATGGATGATCTGCGCGCCTTCTTCGACGGCGACAATCGCTGGTTGCAGCATTACGGGTTCAACGCGCTCGACGTGCCCACATTGAGCGGGGGAGTAGGCGCATGAAATTCTCTCTCTCCTGGCTCAAATATTATCTCGAAACCGACGCGACCATCGAACAGGTCGCCGACTGTCTCAACCGCATCGGGTTGGAGGTTGAAGGCATTGAAAACCCGGCGGACAAGTTGGTGGGATTCCGCGTTGCGCGCGTGCTCACCGCGGCTCCGCATCCGCAGGCAGACAAGCTGCAGGTGCTGACAGTCGATTCGGGTGATGGCAATCCTCTGCAGGTCGTTTGCGGTGCGCCCAATGCCCGCGCTGGACTTGTCGGCGTGTTCGGCGTCGAGGGCGCGACTGTGCCCGCCAATGGCATGGTGCTGAAAAAGACCGCCATCCGGGGAGTCGAATCGAATGGCATGATGTGCTCGGTCGCTGAACTCGAACTGGGCGACGACCATGACGGCATAATCGAGCTTCCCGCCGATGCACCGGTGGGCATGGCCTTTGCCGAATATGCAGACGCGAGTGATCCGGTAATCGACGTCGCCATCACCCCCAACCGGCAGGATTGCATGGGCGTGATGGGTATCGCGCGCGATCTTGCAGCGGCTGGCCTTGGCACGTTTAAACCGGTCGAAGTGCCGACCATAGAGGGTAGCTATTCTTGCCCAACCGAGATCCGCACTGATGATCCAGAAGGCTGCCCGGCTTTTTACGGGCGCGTCATTCGCGGCGTGAAGAACGGCCCATCTCCCGACTGGATGCAGGCACGATTGAAGGCTGCAGGGCAGCGCCCGATTTCAGCGCTGGTCGATTGCACCAACTATCTGATGCTCGCCTGCGGACGTCCGGCGCACGCTTATGATCTGGCCAAGCTAAACGGAGCGGTTGTGGCCCGCCGTGCGAAAGATGGAGAGACCGTCACCGCGCTAAACGGCAAGGACTATATACTTACGTCCGAAATGACGGTGATTGCTGATGACAGCGGCGTGCACGACATTGCCGGCATCATGGGCGGTGAGCATTCGGGTTGTTCGGATGATACCAGTGATGTCCTCCTCGAAATCGCCTATTTCACACCCGAACGGATTGCCAGGACAGGGCAGGCGTTGGCGCTGACCTCTGACGCGCGCAGCCGGTTTGAACGGGGCGTCGATCCGGCCTTCATTGACGATGGCCTTGCGCTGTTGACCGACCTGATTGTCCAGACCTGTGGCGGTGAGCCGAGCGATGTCATCCGCGCTGGCCAACTGCCACTGGACCGCAAGACGGTCGCTTATGACACAGCGCGTTGCGCTGCGCTCGGCGGCATCGATGTGCCTGCGGACCGCCAGAAGGCGATATTGGAATCACTGGGTTTCGAAGTCGCATCTGACTGGAAAGTGACCGTTCCGACATGGCGCCGCGACATCGACGGTTTGGCAGACTTGGTCGAAGAAGTGGTCCGTATTGTCGGACTCGACAACGTGGTATCGACGCCGCTGCCGCGTGCTGACGGTGTTGCCAAGCCGACCGCGACCCCGAAACAGTCACTCGAACGCAAGGTTCGCCGCGCGGCGGCTGCGCGCGGGCTGAATGAAGCGATCAACTGGTCCTTCCTGCCGCAGAAGGAGGCTGACGCTTTCGGAGGCGGCATCTGGAGCCTCGAAAATCCGATCAGCGAAGACATGAAGGTCATGCGCCCCTCGCTGCTCCCCGGCCTGCTCTCGGCGGTGCAGCGGAATATGGATCGCGGTGCTTCGTCGGTGCGGCTGTTCGAAATCGGGCGGTGCTATCTGGCTGACCGCGAACGGCTGACCGCAGGCATCGTGCTGGCTGGCGAGAAGGCGCCGCGCGCTTGGGCGACAGGCAAGGCTGCGAGGTTTGACGCCTATGACACCAAGGCCGAAGTGCTGGCGCTGCTGGCCGCTGCAGGCGTGGCCACTGATGGTCTGATGGTGATGGGCGAGGCAGGGGATCACTACCACCCCGGTCAGTCAGCGACGCTTCGCATGGGACCCAAAAATGTCCTCGCGGCATTCGGCACTTTGCATCCGGCCACTGCTAAAGCCTTCGATCTCGACGGCACCATCATTGCAGCCGAAATCTTCCTCGATGCGATCCCGGCCAAGAAGGGTGCGGGCTTCATGCGCCCTGCCTTCACGCCACCAGCCTTGCAGGCGGTGACGCGCGACTTCGCCTTCCTCGTGCCCGAGCAACTTCCCGCAGGCGATCTCGTCCGCACGATCAAGGGCTGCGACAAGGAGAATATCGTCGCCGTCCGCCTGTTCGACCGTTTTGCCGGACAGGGTGTGCCAGAGGGTCAGGTCAGTCTTGCCATAGAGGTGACGCTGCAGCCGGGCGACAAGAGCTATACTGACGAGGATCTGAAAGCGATTTCCGATCGCGTTGTGGCTGCCGCGGCCAAACAGGGCGCGACCCTGCGCGGCTAAAGCCTCCTCGATATTCGTTTCGGGCAATAAAAAAGGCCGGGGCGCAAACCCCGGCCTTTCCGTTTCACTCCTGGGAGAGGGTAGGAAGTGAAATCAGAACTTTACGCCCGCGGTGACAAAAATCTGCCGCGGATTGCCGTAAAATGCGGTCAGAATTCCTTCCTGACCCAGCGCAGGCGTAACATTGCCTGTACCGGTCAAGATCGGCGCACCCGTCGTCGGGTTGACGGCAATGAACTGATAGCCTGATGTCTTATACTGCTTGTCAGTCAGGTTCTTGCCGAAGATACCCAGCGAGAAGCGGTCATCATCCGAATTCCATACGATGCTCGCGTCGAGCAGCGAATAGCCCTTCTGGTCGAGATAGGGGCTCGGCGTTTCAAACTGGTTGGTCTTGCTGCGATAAGACAGCGTCGTCTGGGCGTTGATTGAGCCCGAACCCACCGGAATGCTGGCAGCCAGTGTAGCCGATGCCGTCCATTTCGGCGTGTTCTGGATACGGCGGAAGTTGGCAACATCGACACCGAGATTGTTGATGAAGCGCAGATATTTGCCATCAATATAACCCAGCGTACCATTGAAGGTTAGAGCCGAACCGTCACCAGCGAAATCTTGCGCCAGTTTGGTGAAGCTTTCGATTTCAACGCCCTGGAGCCGTGCTTTCGAAGCATTTGTGGTGATGCCGGCAAAGGTTTCGAAAATGCCGTCGCCATTATTGTCGACGCCAACCGAACCCGGGATCTGCACATCATTATAGTCAGCGCGAAATGCAGTTACCGCAAGACGTACGCGGCCATCGGCAAGCGAACCCTTATATCCGATTTCATAGCTTTTCACCGTTTCGGGATCAAAGGTCAGGAAGTCGAAAATTTCGGCGTAGCTTTTCACACCATCGCGGTTTGTGTCAGGCGCACCAGTCGAATTACCGCGCGGGTCGAAGCCGCCGCCTTTGAAGCCGGTCGAATAAGACGCATAAAGCAGATGATCGTCATTGGGCTTGAACGAAAGCGATGCACGCGGGGTGAATTTGGTGAAATTGCGTTTGCCTTCAAAGTTTGAATCGGTGACCAGCGCTACAGGCGCAACACCGCCCAGTTGCGGATCGGGACCGAGAATGCGGCGCTGCTTCAATATGTCAGCACGACGCGTATCCGAGGTGTAGCGTCCGCCCACGGAAATCGCGAACTGATCAGTGAAATCATAGGTGAAGTCACCAAAGACCGACCAGGTTTCCGTGTTCACCACGCCAGAGGTGTAGGACGAGAACTGCGGCAACAACAAAAGATTGCCTGTGGTGTACAACAATACATCGAAATTGGTCGTCGCTTGGGCATCGAGATAATAGAAGCCAACCAAGCCGTTCAACTTGTCGCTTTCATACAGCAACTGGAATTCCTGGCTCAGCTGTTCGTTTGCATAATATCCCGGGACATCGACATCGACTGCTGGCAGCGCGTCAAAATCGATCGGTGCGAAGCTGGTATCCTTGCGCCAGGCACTGATGCTGCGCAATGTCACGGCATCGCTGAGGCTCGCACTGATGTTCATTGCCAGACCATAAGCTTCGATATCCTGTTTCGGCGTAACAATGCCGCCACGGGTATCGTAAACATCATCAAGAACGGCAGTGCCGGTCTGCAGGCTGCGGATCAGGCGGTGGCCACCGCGGGGTTCGGACTTGTCGCGGGTATAGTCGCCCGAAACACGGATCAAAACTGGAGCATCGCCGCCACCGAATTCAACGGTGCCACGTCCGGCCCAGATATCCTTGTTGTAATTCTCTCTGCCGGTGGTGAGGTTATCACCAAAACCGCCGCGGCTCAGGCGCGCGACCGAACCGCCGACGCGGAACATGTCGCCAAGCGGCGCGCTGACGCTTACCACGCCATCAGCCTGCTTATAGGTGCCCAGTGTCGCACGCATTTTGAGTTCGAACTCATCGGGCAAACGCTTGGTCACATATTTGACTGCGCCGCCAATGGTGTTACGGCCATAAAGCGTGCCTTGGGGACCGCGCAGAACTTCGATGCGTTCGACATCGTAAATGTCCAGAACCGCAGCTTGCGGGCGATTCAGATAGACGTCGTCGAGATAAATCCCGACCCCGGCTTCAAACCCGCCAACCGGATCCTGTTGGCCAACGCCGCGAATGAATGCGGTTAGCGTTGAATTGGTTGCACGAGAATTTTCCAGCGTGACATTGGGGGTCGTATCGGAAATCGCCGTGATATCAAGCGCGCCCGATTGCGCGAGCGCTTCACCGGAATAGGCCGTCACTGAAATAGGAACATCCAGAAGGCTTTCCTCGCGACGACGAGCGGTTACGATGATTTCACCGCCACCTTCGCCTTCATCGGCCGCCGCTTCATCCTGCGCCCACACAGGAGCAGACATGACTGACAGGCTGCTCAAGGCAATGCTCGACATCAAAAATGCGCGCGTAAATGACTGGATTTTCATAATAACCTCTCTTCCGTCCTCACCAAATGGCGGCTGTCCCGCTATTTTCTGCTTGCTCTATACTGAAAGTTGAACCATCTTTCAACTTCAGAGAAGAGGATTTTTGCAAATGGTTGCCGGGCGTGGCATTGCTGCAACAATGACCGGAGAGGATAAGGCACCGCGCACCGAAAGGGGGCGACGGACATTGCGTGCGCTGTTGGATGCAGCGGCGGCGGAATTTGGCGAAAAGGGCTTTCACGAAAGCTCTGTCGTCAGCATTACCAGCCGCGCGGGCGTGGCCCTAGGCAGTTTCTACACCTATTTCGATTCAAAGGAATCACTGTTCCGCGCGCTGGTCAACCATATGTCTGGCCAAGTGCGCGATTATGTCGCTCCGGTGCTTCCCGGTAAAGGCGACCAGATCGACGCCGAAGGCCGCGCCTTGTCCGCATTCCTGTCGTTTGCGCGAAAAAATAAGGAAATCTACCGGATCATCGATGAAGCCGAATTTGTCGCGCCTGATGCATGGAACGCCCATTATGGCACCACAGTAGAACGTATATTTGAAAGGCTGAAATCCGCCGAATCGCGCGGCGAAATTGGCGGACCGGTCGATGAGGCGCATGCTTGGGCGATTATGGGGATGAACGTCTTTCTGGGGCTTCGCTATGGCGTGTTGGGCGAAGAACGCCCCGTCGATGAAGTCGCCGCAATCGTGAACGGTTTGCTGCGCAATGGGCTTCAGGCCTGACGCCGCCTGCGCCGCAATGGCCAGCGAAGAACCAGTAAGATCAATCCCATCAAAGCCAGCAGCAACGCCGCCAATGCAAAACCGAAAAGCCACGGGGAATTGATGTTCTCCCGGCCTTTCCAATCCATGATGTGTAGCCCCCACATCAGATCGAAGCTGCGCCAAGTGTCGGTTCGCACCGCCAATATCTTTCCGCTATCAGGCGAAACATAGGCACGGGTGTTTTCACCATCGGCCAGTTGCACCTGCCACACCGGCAAATCGCCCCGGTAGTCGCCGGGTTCGGTAGTCAACAGCTTGGAATCGCGGACGCGGGGTTTAGTCCCCTTCCACGCACCTAGAACGATCTGAGTTGCCGTATTGGCATCAAGCGTCGGAAGTACCGCTCCCGTTGCACTATCCACACGCACAGCCTTGTCATGCCCGACATGCAGCAGGGCAAAGCTTTGACCATCAGCTGCAAGCAGTTCGACCGAGCTGGTATCGGGGTGCTGCGCCAGAGCCGAGGCCAATCCCGAAAGGTCCGGCTGGGTCGGAAGGGGCTTTGCCGCATGCCGATCAATCAGATGCTCACCGCGCACCTGCTCAATGGGCATGAAGCTCATATAGGCACCGCTCGCGAACCACAGAATGATCTGTACCCCAGCAAACAGCGCCAGCCATTTGTGCAGGCGGCTGGCGAAACGGTGCAAGCGGGTTTTGGTCACCATTTACGTTTCCTCCAGCGCAAGAAACCCGTCACGACGAGCGTGATCCCCAGCAGCGCGAACAGATCGTTGATCCATTTCCACTGTTTAGAGATCAAGGACCCCTCATGCAATTCAGCGGCAAAGCTCGCCCAAGGTAGATAGCCAAGTTTAGGCGGATTATGGAGCATCTTGCCGCGCATTTGGCCGGCTAGCGTCGTTTTGAAAACATTCCTGTCGCGCGTCCACCAGATGGACCCATCCGGCCCGGCGCTCATTTCGTTGATCATCACGACCATCTTGGGCACGTCGAGCGTCTGCCAGCCGTCATCACGGCGGACTTGCACCCGGCGCATCATCCGGCCAGGCACGTACAATGTCCCGCCAATCTTGCGCATGCGCATCGCCGGGCCTTTGAAGCCCGCTTCATGGCTCCAGCTCTGCCCCATGTCGCGCGAGACGAACATGCCGCGCCGGTTGCCGATGGCGAGTAACTCGCCGCCCCCATCCTTGGCGAGTGCCACATTCATCACCTGCCCCTGCCAGCCGGCGCCGGCGCGATAGGCGGGTGGCAGGATGGCAGACGGCACCGTCATCTTGCGGAACATCATCTGCACATCGCCGCGATGATCCTGATAAATGCCGGTGATGAAGACCAGCAGCAGGAACGGCGCAAGCACAATGCCGATGATCATCGCATGGACGCGGAAGCTCCACTGGATTCCCTTTTGCGCGCGCTTCATCGCGTCAGACGAAGGCCGCGCCTCTTTGGGCCGTTTCCGCGCGCGGTTGCACCAGCGCATGAAGCCCCAATAGGCGAGCCCCGTCGCCGCCATCAGGAACAGGCCGAGCGCGATCAGGTTCCACAGGATCATGTCGATCATCCCGCCGAACAGCCCACGCCCAACGTGGATGTCTTGCAGCATCCGCCCCAGATCGACGCTGGAGGCACCTGCGTCGGGCGGCAACGGCGCAAGCTTCACGGACTCCCACGCCATTTTGTCAGGATCAAGCGCGCGCTGGAACATCTGAGACATGCGGACGGCGGCAATGATCCGGTCTCCCTCGACCGAGAGGCTGTTGACCATCTTGCCTTGCAGCCCCCGCGGCACGAAGCGCTTCGTCGCCCTGTCCAGCCGCCAGACGCCGTCGCTGGTGCCGACATAGACTGTCCAGCCGTCTGGCCCAGCCACAGGTTCCATCGCTTGCACATTGCGGATCGGGGCGTCGCCAAAGGGCAGGCGCGTCCAGCCTTTGCCGCCATTTTCGGAAAGGAACGCCCCTGCCGCTCCGCCGGCCACGCGGGTGGCGGGGTTGGCCGGATCAATCTGGTGATAGCGCCACAGGTTTTTGTCATCATGCCCGGCATGGCTTTCATCCAGCGCCGGGCCGCTCGCCCACAGCCAGTCCCAGCCTTGCCGGTTCAGCTGCATCATGCCGGTGACCGCCAGCACGGCCATCCACAGCGCGGCAACGAGGCCCGCATATTTGTGGATCTTGTCGAGCGTGATCCGCCGCCGCGCCGTGGCTGCCATCGTCAGAACGCCGCCGTCAGTTCAAGGCTGAACTGCCGTCCGATGCTGGGGTATCCGATGCTGGTCTCGTAATTGTCGTCGAGCAGATTCTTGACCGCTGCGGTGATCCGCATGGCAGAGCCCGCCATCTCGAAATTGCGCGAGATGTTGAAATCCACATTGGTGAAATCCCCCAGCGGCAGATAGGGCGAGGTAATCGCCGGCGCCACACAGTTGAGGTTGGGCGCGGCGCAGCGCGTGAACGCGTTGGATTCGTAGCGCGACACATATTTGGCCGCGCCCGCGACCCGCCACGCGCCGAACGACTGGTCAAGCGTCAGCTCCGCCACCGTCCTGGGCTGGGTGCGCGCCAGCAGGCCGGTGGGGTCAAGCACGTTGAAGTAATGCGTCACGCTTGCGCGGTAGCCGCCTTCGCTCCCGTCTGCGCCCCAGCGGCCTTGTACGATAGCCTCTGCCCCGGTGCGTTTGCTGTCGGTATTGGCATATAGCCCAACCTGTTCCCCCGCGACCACGGCGTAGCTGATCGGCTGCACCTCATTGTTGGTCTTGATGAAAAAGGCGTTGACCGAGGGGCGCAGCCAGTCAGCCAAGCGCCCGTCAAAGCCGACTTCCCATTTCTGCCGGCTTTCCCCTTTGAGCGCGATCGCCGGATTGGCGAGCACCACGCCCTGACGCGGCCCCTGGCTGGAATAGCCATAGCGGGCGTTGATTAGCCAGTCGGACGTCAGCTTGAAACTGGCCCCGGCGGAGTAGAATTTAGCGCGCGGCAGCTTCTCATTGCGGATCTGGCGAACATTGGCGTTCGGCCCGCGTCCGGCAAGGAAATAGTCGATGCCCTTGACGATCACGACCCGGTCCAGCCGCGCACCCAGATCGAGGTTCAGCCGCCCGTCAAACAGGGCCTGATCGCCTTGCAGGAAGAAGCCCGTCACCTTTTCCTCGCGCGGAATGCCTTCATAATAATATTGGCCCGACGGGTTCTTCCAGTGGATATAATCCGCGCCTGCCTGCAGCTTGGTATCGCCAAGGAATAGGTTGTGGCGGACAGCGGCGTTCACGAAGCTGTTGTCATTGTCGCGCACGATGGTGTTGGCGAGGTTGCCGTTGGCCAGCCGGTCGCTGGTGACGAAATCGCCCTTGGATTCGGTGTAGGCCAGCGTCAGCAACGTGGTGTTCTGCTCATTCCAGCGCACCGTGCCATTCGCGGTGGCGATCAGCGAATCCATCCGGTCAAAACGCCACTCGTCATCCTGCGTGTTGGGGCGCAATTTGGCATTGCCGCGCACTATGCCATAGCCCGCCCAGCTCTTGAGCAGGGACAGATCGAGCGCCACAACCCCCGCATCAATGCCACCCTTCAGCCCGAGCGTCTGGTGATGCTTGTCGAGATTGAAGTCCTTGGGTCCGTCGGTGGTATAGGCTCCGCCAATCGCGTGGACATAGCCATCGGCATTGCCCAGCTTGAACCTGGTGCCCAACTGCGCATTGCCGCCAATCGTGTTGAACGAGCCGCCCTGAATGCCCAGCAGCATCATGGTTTCCTTGGGCTTGCGGGTGCGCACCACGATGAAGCCATTGTTCGGCGCGCCCGACGGCGTCACAATCCCGACCAGCGGGTTGATCGTGAGCGCGGTCGAGGTCCGGACGATGCGGACTTCTTCGACGGCGGCTGCCGGAATCGTCTGCAAGATGCGCGAGGCCAGTTGCGGCGGCACATAGGCCCCGTCGATAATGAAGGCGAAATTGCCGTCTCCGCGGATGTTGAGGTTAGCCGGTGCCTTCTTGCCCGACGTGGTGGTGAACACCCCCGTGCCATAGTTGAGCAGATCAAACACGTCGCGCGCCTGACGCTTGTCGACATCCTCTGCGTCGAGCGTCTGTGAACTCACCCGCGCGCTTTGTGGCAGGCGGACGGGGTTGATCGGCGTGTCATCATTGGCAAGTACGCCGGTGACGATGATTTCCTTGCCGTCGGATTCCGCCTCTTCGGCGTGAATCGGGGTGGCAAACACAGTGGCAGCTAAGCACGCCATCATGGCCTTTTTCATGAAATTACTCCTCCTGATTTTTTGCTTGAACGGCAGGAACCCGACCCACCGCGACGTCAGTGGGTCGGGCAATTATTAACGCAGCTCCCAACGCAGCCGGACGAACGCAGAGCGGCCAGCACCCGGCAGGCGCGACCCGACGGCAACGTCCGATCCAGTGATGCGGTTGTATCCGGAGAGGTGATCGAGATAATATTTGTCGAACAGATTCTCGATTCCGGCATCGAGACGCAAACCGTCACGCAACAACCAATGCCCATACAGATTCAACAGCGCATAGCCTTTGGAAGCTGCTTCGCTGTTGGTGCGCGAAACCTTGCTCTGCCGCGCGACCGCCTGCCCCTCAACCGACAGCGACCAGTTGCCTGTGTCATAGGACAACGCCATGCGTGCACTGGCAGGTGCGAATCGGTATAGATTATCGGAAATGTCGCGGCGCTTGCCGCGCACATAGCTCGCCACCCCATCAACCCGCAGCGGCCCGGAAAGCTCTGCACCAAAGGCAATATCGGCACCGTAGATCCGTGCATCGACATTGGCGAAGCGTAGCGGTGTCGGGTCGCCCGATGCCGCCGAGACCATTTCCACAGGCGTGTCGACTATGCCGGGGGTGGCATCAAAGGGAATGCCCTGAATATAGTCGTCAATCTGCCGATAGAAGACAACCGGGCGGGCATAGGCGCGGTCGCTGGACCAATCGAGGCCCAATTCGGCAATCCATGCCTTTTCAATTTTGATATTCGCTGAGCCAAGATAGATATTGCCATCGGCCAACCCACCGCTGGCTTCGGTCGGCAGCCAGGAAAAGCGTTCGACAAGGCTGGGCGCGCGCGTCTTGTGCGCCAGCGTCAGGCGTGGCGTGATCCCATCCATGTCGGCCCATAGCCGCAATGCGGCATCGATGCTGGTGCCCGACCAGTCTCGGTCCGTCCTGCCAAAGGCAATCGCCAAATTGGTTGGTCCCGCCGGAACCCCCGGACCGGTGCGCGGGGTACCGGTTTCAGCATGATGTTTGTCAACCCGGACCCCCAGTTCGGCCTGAACCAGTCCAAGCGCAGCGCGGCCTTCGACAAATCCGCCAATCCGGCTTTGCCGTGCATGGTCAAGCGGATGAATGAAAAAGGCCGGAGTCAGCGGATTGTATAGCATGAAACCTTTATCGGTAAGCTCAACATCGGCCCCAACCCGCACATGGCGCTCGGCCGAACCAAAACGCAGCGCCACATCCGCACCCATGGTGTCAGCATATGTATCCGACTGCCGCGTTGCGGCTGCGGAAGCGACCGGCCGCAGGCTGTAATTGTTCATGCGGTGGTTTACGGCGGCATAGTTGGCGTGGGTTTCCAGCCTGATGCCGTCGGCCACTTCGCCTTCAAAGCCGAGGCGCAGAAAATCGGTATGGAAATAGACGATATCCATCGAAAACGGCGGGTTGCCGGATTTCCCGGTATCTTGCCGCCGATATTCGACCGAAAATTCACCCGGACCTGTGCGCAGCCCGGCATGAACGCCATAGACTGCGCGGTTGAAGGAGGTGGAACCGATGCGACCACCGGGAAAGCGCGTGTCATCTCCCTTTTCCCAAGAACCGACAACACCAATCCGCCAGCGATCATTGGCAATGCCCGCCATTCCTCCCAGCGCGATACTGTCATCAATACTGCGATATTGTGCGGTTACATCAACTTGAGGGGCGAGACTGCCAGCGTCACCGAAAGCGGCCTGTTTCAACCGTGTGTTGACGCCGCCACCAAGCCCCGGTCCGTCACGCACTGGCGAAATGCCGCGTGCGATTTCCACCCGGTCGATCAGCGCCATCGGCGCATAGTGCATCACCGGGTCCATCGCGTTGGGACCACCACTGGCGAAATGCTGACCGTTGATACGCAGCAATAACCGCTCGCCAAACAGCCCGCGCATCTGCACCTGCCCCGACAGGGTGCCATTGTCGATCAACGCGATTCCGGGCTGCCGCGCGAGGAAGGCGGCACCATCCGGCGCGGTCGAGATTTCATCCTCGGCCTCTACGCCGCTATTGGTAGCGGTTGTGCGCGATGCGGTGACGACGATTGTTTCAGCCGAAGGCGCCTCTTTTTCGGCGGCAAATGCCGGTGCTGTCGAAAGAAGGGCGATTGCAAGGGAGAGTGTGGAGATTTTCATCATCAATATCCTGTTGTGATTTTGCGAATTTCAAGATTCGGCGATCAGCCGCTTCAACTTGGCGATCGCCATTTCGTCCGCTTCGGCATGGTCGATGATCGAGGAGAGTTGCCCCTTGGCATCCATCAGGAACACACCCGCAGTGTGGTCGATGGTGTAGTCGCCTTTGGGGTCAGCCGGATCGAGCGGGACTTTGGCGACATAGATGCCATAGCTTTTGCGGATCGCCGCGATCTGCGCGTCGGTGCCCGTTGCCGCGATGATCGGGGTTTCGAACAGCTTCACATATTCGCCAATATCGGCGGGCTTGTCGCGATCGGGATCGACCGAGACGAAGACGATAGCGAATTTGTCGCCATCCTTGCCCAGTGCCTTTCGCAGCCGCGCCATGCGCGACAATGTGGTCGGGCAAACATCGGGGCAGCGGGTGAAGCCGAAGAAGATCGCATAAGGCTTGCCAGCCAGCGTCTTGTCGGTCAGCACCGAACCATCGGCTGCGGTCAGTGTGAATGGTCCGCCGAAGTTCAACCCATTTTGCGCGGCTGGCCGCTGTCCAGCGCGCTCTGCCCCGATATAGAGAATGCCGCCGAGCAGCACAGCGACCGCAACCGCAATCCACAGTAATTTGCGCAGTTGCGCCATCGGATTTTCCGGTGCGGGATCAATGCTGGGCATGGCCAGCCTCCATCGGCATGGTCGAACCGACCGCTTGCACCGTAAATTGGACCTTGACCGATCCGGCTTGCTTGAACTTCAAAGTGGCAGGAATTTTGCTGCCCTTTTTGAACGGCGCCTTGATCCCCATGAACATCACATGCAGGCTGCCAGGCTTCAGTTCGACCGTCTGCCCTGCGGGAATGACGATGCCGTCCTTCAGCTGGCGCATTTTCATGACACCGCCCTCCATGCTCATCGTGTGCATCTGCACTTCACGCGCATTGGGAGAGCTCGCCGAAACCAGCCTGTCGGCAGTCTTGCCGTTGTTGGTGATTTTCATGAAGCCACCGCCGACAACTTGGGTTGCTGCGGTTTCGCGCGTCCAGGGGTGGCTGATAGCGATTTTCCCAGCCGCAAAGCCGTGGGCGAGGAGGGGGGGTGCCGCCAAAGCAAGCAAGGCGGGCAAGGCTAAGGTGCGGGGGGGCAGGGTCATGAGTGAATTTCCTTTTCAGAGTTGAATGATGAATCAGGTGCAAAAATGACGGAGGGTTGATGCTCGACCCCGGCGGCGAGCAGACGCAGGCCAATCAGGATCAGCGACAGCGCCCATGCGCGTCGACGGATACGGTGCAATTGGGTGTGGAGTTCGACGGCCTTGGCAGTCATCGCCTGCCTCCTGACTGTGCCGACAGAGCGCTGGCGATTAGCGGGGCAACGCTTTGCCGTTCTTCGAGGCTGAGGCTGCCGCCGAATTCCAGACTATGCGCACGGTCCCGCAGAATCAGCCGGACGTCGCTAGGTGTTCGGCTCTCGGCCTCAAAATGCAGCCAGAAACGCGGCAGCATCGCCTCGCGTCCACGGTTGTCGCGGTAGCGCAGTTCGTTTTCGGCAATTTCCAGCGTTTCGGAATACGGCGCCTGCCGCTGATGGGCCTCTAGCGCCAACAGCAATATTGCCATTGCCCCAATCGAATAAAATGCCACCAGCCAATTGCCATTGAGCGCAGGCAAAACCGAGGCGAGCAGAAAAAGTGTTGAGAGCGCGGCAAAGGCGATACGTCCTTCTTCGGGAAGGAAGGACCGGTTCTGGCGCATATGAACGACCAGTGCGTTGGATCCGACACCTGCGGGTGATCGACCATCGCTGTCCGCACCGCGCCCAAGCGGGCGATGCAATATCTCATACATATAGGAAAACTCCGGCATGGCCGAACGCAGCCGCACAGCCGCGTCATGCCAAACTGACAATCAGGCTAAAATGTCAGAGAGTCGCCGGTGGACCGGTTGCAGGAGGAGGGGGTGCAGCAAGACCGCGTCCAGGGACCGGGGTCTGGGTGATGGGTGTCGAAACAGCCACAGCGGTAATTTGCGGCGCGGACGTAACACCATCAACACTATCAACAGCAGCGCCTAGCCCGGCAAAGGCGCAGACATCGCTTTTGTCTTTCTGGTGGTCGCCGCTATCTTTCGTGCCCATGGGCAAGGTAACCAGCTTGGCTTCACCGCCAGCCTGATCGCAGACGTAAACGCTGATCCCCTTGGCATCGCCACCGACCATATAACCGGTGGGGACAAGCGCACGGACGGCCAGCGCCAGCACGATAAGTGCGAGCGCAAATTGGCGATTGCCGTTCCAGAAGGCGCGCAGCCGAGTCATTGCTCTGCGCGATAGGCCGCTGCAACGGGAAGGTAAAGAGGGCTATTTCGCCCAGCGGCGGATCAGGTTGTGATAGGTTTTGGTCAATCGTAGCACTTGGGCGTCGGTTCCACCGCGTTCCACGCACAGCGCCTGCACCGACTGGTCGAGATCAAACAAGGCCTCTCGCGCGGCACCGTCTTGCACCAGCGATTCAATCCAGAAAAAACTGGCAATGCGTTCGCCGCGCGTCACTTCGGTCACATGATGCAGGCTGGTCGAGGGGTAAAGCAGCATATCACCCGCGCGCAGCTTATAGGCCACGCGCCCGAAATCGCTGTCGATCGCCAGTTCACCATCATCATATTCTTCGGGATCGTTGAGGAATAATGTGGCGGAAAGATCGGTCCGCATCTGATCGCCATCGGGCAGTACGCGGATGGCATTGTCGATATGATCGCCAAATCCCTCCCCAACGCCATAGCGGTTGAATAAGGGTGGATAGATGCGCTTTGGCAGCGCCGCCGACAAGAACAATTGTGAGCGCGCAAGCCCTTCTTGCACCACCCGTCGGGCTCGCGCTGCAACCTGTCCTTCCTCGGGCAGTTGCCGGTTGCGCTTGGCTAATGCGGCGACCGTGCCGCTGGTGACATTACCATCAACCCAGTCTGCCGCCGCAATCTCGCGGCCCAGTTGCAACGCGACCTGATGGTCGAGGACGGACGGGATGATGATCAACATGCGCCTGCCTTTACATCTTCAGGGCGAAAGTCACAAAGCCCGAACGTCCCGGAGCAACATAGGCAAAGGGAGCACCCGACCGATAGATGGCGTCATAATAGCGCTTGTCGGTCAGATTGTTGACATTCAACCGGATACCCAATTTGTCGTTCACGTCCCATTGGGCAAAGGCGTCAAGCCGGACATAGCCGGGGACGGTCGAGGTGCCCGCCGCCAAGGTTCCACCATGGAATTTGCTTTGATAATGCACCTGTCCGCCCAGTTCAAATCCTTCAACGACATGGACTGTCGCCAACAGATTTGCGCTATGCTTGGGGATGTTGGCGAATTGCCGACCGACATTGCCGGCGATTACCGATTCGACGATTTTGGCATCGGTATAGCTATAGCCGCCAAACAGTTCGATTGTGTCGAACAACACTCCACTGACGCCAATTTCTCCTCCGCGTGAGCGCAATTTGCCGACCAGTTCATAAACATTGCCGCCAATATTTTCGCGCGCATTGTCTTTGGTGATCTGGAAAACCGCACCGGTAACGAGCAGCTTGCCGTCGGGGGTTTCCCATTTGAGTCCTGCCTCCCAGCTGCGGTTGCGTTCGGGTTCCAGATTCTGCGTCTGTGCTGCGATGCCGTCATAGGCAATGCCATTGCCGTCGAGTTGTTCGCCAGAAGGGTTGGACGAGGTCGCAAACGAGCCGTAGATCGTCACTGCCTCAACCGGCTTATAGGTCAGGCTCGCCTGATAATTGGCAAATTGCACATTGTTGCGAAGGACTGACGCGGTGGGCAGGCCATTGCTGCGATAGTCGAGTGCATAGCTATCAAGTCGCGCGCCAAGCGTTGCCCAGATTTTCGGGGTAAATTTGATTGTGTCGATGACATAGGCTGACAGCGATTCTACCTGAACCTGTGTCGGACCGTTGCGGGTATCGGGGGCAACATCAATATCGAAACCCAAAACAGGATTGGGGTTGAGCAGGTTTCGCACATAAGTTGTCGGGGTCGAAATGACATTGCCTTGCACGTCCTCGACAAAGGCGGCGATGGCAAGCGGCAACGTGCTGACCTTTTCCTTGGCATATTCGCCACCGAGAACGATTGTGTGTTCGATGCCGCCGGTCATCACTTCGGCGGTGAAGTCGGTGACATTGGCTAGATAGCGGTTGGTGCCCCAGCGTCGCTGGCCGCCTGCAGTGGTGGTATAATTGGCCTCGCCTGCATCAATGCCGGTTGGCGGGGCGTTGGTTCCACCCGCAGGGCAAGCGCCTGAGACTGTCCGCGTTACCCGGCAAATGGCGCCGGGTGTGCCTGCTAGATAACGGTTGAAGGTTTTTCCATAGCGCGTGACAGACCGGAACTTGAGCTCTGGCATAATGTCAGCGTCAAAGCGGAATGAAACTACATCAGCGCCATTTTCGAGGAAATCGCGCCCGACAACGCCATAGAAATTGTCACCGTCGACTGCATAGGGGCGCTGCGTGCTCACATCGAACGGATGGCCAAAATCGGGCATGCCTTCCATCCGGTAGAAATAATAGTCGCCGGTCAGCATAATACTGTCGGTTGCCTCCCACGACAGTGCCGCAGTCGCGCCATAGCGTTCCAAACTGACATAATCGCGGCCCGGCGTATCGGCATTGTGATACAGCCCGTTGACCCGCACTGCGAGCCTGTCGGTCAACAGATAATTAGCATCGATGGTACCGCGATAGTAATTTTCGGTGCCGATCCCGCCTTCCACCCTCAGGAAATCGTCATAGATGTTGGGGCGTTTCGATTCGAGGCTGACCAGCCCGCCGGTGGTGCCGCGTCCGCCGAAATTGCCTGATGGCCCCTTGATGATTTCGATCTGCTCGACGGCAAAAATCTCGCGGCTCGTAACGCCGGGGTCACGCAGGCCATCGATATAGACGTCGTTACGTGCCTCGAATCCGCGGATGAAGATGCGGTCACCAAAGGCATTGCCGCCTTCTCCGGTGCCGAGCGTCACGCCGGGGGTAGACCGCACCACCTCGCGAAAGCTGTTCGCGCCCATATCCTCAATCACTTCCTTGGGGATTGCGATGACGGTCTTTGGGGTGTCGCGCAATTCTTCGGTGAATTTGTCGTTCTGCGACTTTTCAACCTTATACGGTGCATCAGGATTGGCGTTGGGGTTGGCGTCGCCTACGCGGTGTCCTTCAACGATGATCGGGTTGCGTGCGCCTTCCGCTTCGGCATCTGCGTCGTGAGCGTGCGCCGCAGGGGCAACCGCGAGCGACAGGATCGCACCCAGCAGAGCAGCGGGTTCGCGTACTTGTGCGGCGATCGAACGTTTGGACAATTTGGAAGACATAAAACCCCTTGGCATTAATGATAGTGACTCGCAATAAATTCGCTATTGCGAGTCACTATCATTAAGTCAACCGCGAACTTTGGATTCTTGCTTTCCGGCTATGGCTGGACCAAGTTGCGCATCGCGGCTAAGGCGCGCGGCCATGACCCTCAACCGCAGAACCTTCGCGATCATCTCGCACCCCGACGCGGGTAAGACCACCCTGACTGAGAAATTGCTGCTGCAAGGCGGCGCAATCCATTTGGCCGGCGAGGTCAAGGCACGCGGTGCTGCGCGCCGTGCGCGCTCCGACTGGATGAAGATCGAACAGCAGCGCGGCATTTCGGTCACCAGCTCAGTGATGACCTTCGAGAAAGACGGTATCGTCTTCAACCTGCTCGACACGCCCGGTCACGAGGATTTCAGCGAGGATACCTATCGCACACTGACCGCGGTCGACAGCGCGATCATGGTGATCGACGCCGCCAAGGGCATCGAGCCGCAGACGTTGAAACTGTTTGAGGTTTGCCGCCTGCGCAGCGTGCCGATCATCACCTTCGTCAACAAGGTGGACCGCGAGGGCCGCCCCTGTTTCGAGATACTCGACGAAGTCGCCGATAAACTCGCTCTCGACGTCTGCCCGATGGCCTGGCCGGTTGGCATGGGCGGGTTGTTCGAGGGCGTGCTCGATTTCGCAACCGAAAGCGTCGCCCGCCCCGAAGGCGACAGCCGCGAATATTTGGGCAAACGCGACACCGCGCCGTTGCCAACAGACATTGCCGATGAGGTTGAACTGGCACGCGGCGGCTATCCCGAATTTGATCTTGAGGCCTATCGCGCAGGCGACCTGACCCCAGTCTATTTCGGATCGGCACTCAAAAATTTTGGTGTGGGCGAATTGATTGATGCCATCGCCCGCTACGCTCCGCCGCCGCGCCCGCAGCCGAGCGAAGCGGGCACGATCACCCCCGACCATGAGGAAGTCACTGGCTTCATCTTCAAGGTGCAGGCCAATATGGACCCGCAGCACCGCGACCGCATCGCCTTCATGCGGCTGTGTTCGGGCACCTTCAAGCGCGGGATGAAGCTGATCCCATCGGGGCTGGGCAAGCCGGTTGCGATCCATTCGCCGATCCTGTTTTTCGCGCAGGACCGCGAAATTGCCGATACCGCCGAACCGGGGGATATCATCGGCATCCCCAACCACGGAACGTTGCGGGTGGGTGATACGCTGAGTGAGAAAAACACGGTCCGCTTTACCGGCCTGCCCAATTTCGCGCCTGAAATCCTGCGACGCGTGGTACTGCGTGATCCAACCAAGACCAAGCAATTGCGCAAGGCCCTGGATGATTTGAGCGAAGAAGGCGTGATTCAGGTTTTCTATCCCGAAATCGGATCAAACTGGGTGGTTGGCGTGGTGGGCCAGCTCCAGCTCGAAGTGCTGATTTCGCGCCTTGAGGCGGAATATAAGGTGGATGCTTTCCTGGAACCCGCTCCTTTCGACACGGCACGTTGGCTGAACGGCAGCGACGCCGCATTAAAGGCCTTTGCCCAGTTTAACAGCAGCACCATGGCGAAAGACCGCGACGGCAATCCGGTGTTTATGGCGAAGTCGTCATGGGATGTCGGCTATCAGCAGGAAAAGCACCCCGATCTGGTTTTCAGCGCCACCAAGGAACGGTGATTCACTGGTGCGCGCTCTCACAACTCCCTCGTCATTCCCGCGAAAGCGGGAATCCATCACCCGCCGCTGAAATTTATTCGTCAGGTGATGGACCCCCGCCTTCGCGGGGGTGACGAAGTTTGTATCTATTAAGTTGAGTGGCTTCTTGACCCGCCGCCGCAGTTATCGCACTCCCCTCTCCAAGGGAGAGCCGCATGACTGACCACATCCTCGTTATCGACGAAGGCACGACATCGACACGCGCGATGCTGTTTGCCAAGAACGGTGCCTGTCTTGGTAGCGCGCAACGTCCGCTCACCCAGCATTACCCTGCCCCCGGTCTGGTCGAGCATGATGCCGCCGAAATCTGGTGCCTAACGCTGGAATGCGCGCGCGAGATGGTAGCACAGGCTGGCGGTGCGGGCGCAATTGCGGGTATCGGCATAACCAACCAGCGTGAGACTATAGTGTTCTGGGACAGGCGCAGCGGCGAGCCGCTGGCGCGGGCAATCGTCTGGCAGGATCGGCGCACCGCCGACATCTGCGAAGCGCTAAAGGCGGCGGGTCATGAAGCCGATGTGCAGGCAAAGACCGGGCTGTTGCTCGACCCCTATTTCTCCGGATCGAAAATTGGCTGGGCACTCAAAAACTGGCCGCAATTGAAAGAGGCGGGTGAGCATCTCGCGGTTGGCACGATCGAAAGCTACCTCGTCTATCGGCTGACCGGTGGCAAAGTGCACGTCTCCGATGCCAGCAATGCCAGCCGCACCGCACTAATGGCGATTGGCAGTGGCGATTGGGATGACGGCTTACTAGACCTATTCGGCGTGCCGCGTTCGATCCTGCCCGCCATTTGCGACAGCGCTGGTCCATTGGGCATGACTGATCCCGACCTGTTTGGTGCGCCGATTGCGATCACCGGCATGGCGGGAGACCAGCAGGCGGCATTGATCGGCCAAAGCTGCCTTGAACCCGGCCAGACCAAGGCGACTTTTGGCACGGGGGCGTTTGTCCTCACCCAGACCGGGCGGACCTTGCCCAAATCGAGCAACCGCTTGCTCGCAACCGTGGCCTGGCAATTGGGTGGCGAGCGGCATTATGCGCTGGAGGGTTCGGTGTTCGTCGCCGGATCACTGATTCAGTGGCTGCGCGATGATCTGGGGCTGATCGACGCTTCACCCGACACCGAGCCGCTGGCGCGCAGTGTCGAGGATAATGGTGGTGTCTATCTGGTCCCCGCTCTGTCCGGCCTTGGAGCGCCGCACTGGCAACCCAATGCCCGCGCCGCAATCCACGGCCTGACCTTCGCTGCGAAGAAAGCGCATGTCGCGCGCGCCGCACTGGAGGCAATGGCGCATCAGACCCACGACCTGAAAACCGCCTTCGCCGCCGATGGTGCCGACTGGGCAGAACTGCGCGTCGATGGGGGAATGGTGAGTAACGGCTGGATGGTTCAGGATCTAGCCGACATTTTGGACGTCGAAGTCGAATGCCCCGATTTCATCGAGACCACCGCGCTGGGGGCGGCCATGTTGGCAGGCGTTGGGGCCGGGCTTTATAGCTCGCTCGCCGAAGCATCGGTGATGCGCGGCAAGGTTGGGCGGTTTACCCCGGCGATGAATAGCGCGGCGCGGAAGGTTAGACTTGCCGGATGGGAGGATGCGCTAGGGCGGGTTTTGGGTTAGACACCAATCACGTCGACGGAGGTTAAGTCATGCTTCGAGCCTTGATCATTATCTTTGGGCTAATGTCAGCTTTGCTTATGCCATCGGTGGCCTATGCCGACAGCTGGTTTCCGGCACAGGTCGAAACGTACTTTTCCGAGGACAAGAATGTACGTGTGACGGTGACGCCGCGCCAACTTGAGGATGCCCTCGCCTATTTTGAAGACAAAGTGGAAGAGCGCGAACCGGCCGGGCAAAAGGCAGGCGGAAACGACAAAGCATCTATGCTGCTAGAACGGAAAACAACGTACGGTGAATGGCAAACGGTTTGGAAACGTACTTTGCCAAACGATGTGGCACCTGTAAGCGTGCTGTTATCCCGAACCGGTCGCTATGTCGCCAGCTTCGACAACTGGCACTCAATGGGTCACGGCGACAATGTCGTGGTTATTTACGGACCCGACGGCAATGTCATCCGATCGTTGCGCCTCGATGATTTTCTACCGAAGTCATATATTGCGGCGTTACCACGCTCGGTGAGCTCGCTTCGATGGTCCGGCCAGCACCGGATTTCAAAAGATGAAACAACACTCACCTTGGAAGTAACTGTTCCGGAAGTGATCGATGAAAATTCTGACTCACCCCCAAGGGAAAACCCCAAAGCCTTCGTCGAAATATCGTTCGATCTGGCGACTGGTACGATGCTTCCAATAGACAGTGTCCGCTGGCAGTGGGCGCTGTCGGCGGTAGAGAGAGTCAATGCACGGAACTGGGAATGGGAACAAAAAAGGAAAGCTTATCTCACTTCTCCACTGTTGGGACCTTCGAGCAACGACGAAGGAGACTGGCACCAGTATTTGCGCGAGGCATTTTTGAGAATTACCGCGGACTGGAAAGAAGATTCGACCTGGACAACCGTGCTTCGGTTGCCAACAGCCGCAGACTATAAGCCGTCGAGAAAATGGATTCGCGAGCGGCTGCAAGACACGTATGGGGACAATGTTGCCTTCGCTACCTTGTCACCGTCCAACTTCATAGATGTGCTACGCAAGGAAGTGGCGGGGTTCAAACCGGGACGGCTGAACCACTTGACAATTTATCTGGCGTTGGAGGAGCCATATTGGAACGAAGCCCTACAAATTTTGAAGCCAACCGGAGCGAAGCTGGTGCAGATCGACCCCGCCAAACCAATCCCGCAAAACCCCGAACGGTTGAAGGCAATGATTGACTGAACCTAACGCCCCATCTTCTTCGCCCGCCTGCGCTGCACGCTCGAACCAATCCCCATTGCCTCGCGATACTTTGCCACGGTGCGCCGGGCGATGTCGAAACCCTTTTCCTTGAGCAAATCGACCAGCGTGTCGTCGGACAAAATGTCGTCCGCCGCTTCGGCATCGATCAGCGTCTTGATCGCGGCCTTCACTGCCTCCGCCGAGGCGCCGTCGCCGTCCGCTGAGGCCACGCCACTGGAGAAGAAATATTTGAGGTCGAACAGCCCGCGTGAGCAATGCAGATATTTGTTGCTGGTGACGCGGCTGACCGTCGATTCGTGCATGTCGATCGCTTCGGCCACCTGCCGCAGCGTCAGGGGTTTCAGCCGCGCCACACCTTCGCGGAAGAAGCCTTCCTGTTGCTTCACCAATTCGGTCGCGACCTTCATGATTGTCCGCTGACGCTGGTCCATCGCCTTGATCAGCCAGTTGGCATCGGCAAGGCATTCGCTGAGCCAGTTGTTCGCCGCCTTGTCGCCTCTGCCGCCCGCGCTGAGTTCGACATAATAGCTGCGGTTGACCAACAGTCGCGGCAGGTTGGCGCTGTTGAGTTCAATCGCCCAGCCTTTGCCCTGTTGGGAGACGAATATATCGGGTGTTACCGCAACGGCTGCCTCATCGCTGTCGAAGCGCAATCCCGGTTTTGGATCATAGCCGCGCAGCTCGACCAGCATGTCTCGCAAATCCTCATCGTCGACACGGCACAAGCGTTTGAGCTGGTCGAAGGCGCCGCGTGCGACAAGGTCCAGATTGTCGATCAGCTTGGCCATGCACGGATCGTAACGGTCGGCTTCCTTTGCCTGCAGGGCGATGCATTCAGCCAGATCACGCGCGCCGACGCCGGTGGGGTCGAAGCGCTGGAGCAAGCCCAATGCCTCCTCCATCTCCGCAAGCGGTACACCCAACCGATAGGCAATCCCCATCAGGTCCGCACCCAGCCAGCCTGAAGGTTCGATATGTTCGATCAACTGTTCGAGCAGCAGCAATTGCCGCCCCGACGCGCTCGCGCCTGCCTGTTGCATCAGATGCTCGCGCAGTGAAATGTCGGGTGCGGCAAAGGCATCGAAATCAGGGCCGTCGCCAAAATCCGAACCGCTGGTCGCAATGCCGTTCATCCCCAGCATGCCGTCTGCCCCGCCGCCGCCTTCGCCGGCTTCGGCAGGGTCGCTGGCATAGCCGGGGTCGAGAGCTTCGCTGGCGGTGGCGAAATTGCCGTCGCTCAGCAACTGGTCGCTGCCCATATCCTCGGCGCTGGGTGTTGGCATCGCCTCTGGCGTATCGGCCTCTCCGCCGTCGCCCGATGCGATTTCAAGCAAAGGATTGCGCTCAAGCTCCTCGGCAATGAAAGCGTCAATTTCGAGCGAGGACAAGGCAAGCAGTTTGATCGCCTGCTGCAACTGCGGCGTCATCACCAGCGATTGCGTCTGCCGAAGGTCGAGGCGGGGGGCTAGGGCCATGAAACCCTTTCAATCCCGTTCGTGTCGAGAGTAGTCGAGACACCGGGCAGTGCAGAGAGGCGTCTCGACTACGCTCGACGCGAACGGACAAAATGGCATTTGCCCACCCTCACATCGTGAAACCTTCACCCAGATACAGTCGCCTTACATTGGCATCGGCCACCAGATCCTCGGGTGAGCCAGCGAACAGCACCTGGCCGTCATAAATGATGCAGGCGCGATCGACGATGTCCAATGTTTCGCGGACATTATGGTCGGTGATCAGCACGCCGATGCCCCGGGTTTTCAGATCCTTCACCAGATCGCGAATGTCCGAAATCGAGATCGGGTCGATCCCGGCAAAGGGCTCGTCGAGCAACATGATCGAAGGGTTGGCGGCCAAAGCGCGGGCAATTTCGCAACGTCGCCGCTCACCACCCGACAGCGCCATCGCTGCCGATTTGCGCAGTTTCTGCAATCCAAACTCATCAAGCAACTGGTCGAGCCGCGCCTGCCGGGCATCGCGGTCGGGTTCGGCCATTTCGAGCACTGCGCTGATATTCTGCTCAACAGTCATCCCGCGAAAGATAGAGGTTTCCTGCGGCAAATAGCCCAGCCCCAATATTGCGCGCCGGTACATCGGTAGCCGGGTAATATCCTCGCCATTCAGCACGATCCGACCGGCATCGGGCCGAACCAGCCCCATGATCGAGTAGAAACAGGTGGTCTTGCCCGCGCCATTGGGGCCGAGCAGGCCGACGACTTCGCCATTGGCAACCGAGAGCGACACGTCGAGCAGGACCGCGCGTTTGTCATAGCTTTTGGCGATCGATACCACCGCCAGTCCGGAATTTAGTCCTGCCTCGGTCACGGCATTGGCTGCACCTTCATGCCGCAAATGACCGTCAGCCGCGCTGTCCATCAAATTCATGCCCGCATATCTTTCTTATTGGGGATCAATCCCGCCGTGCGCCTACTCTATATGCGCGCGCAAAGGCTAAAGAAAGCTTGCTTTGGCTGTGATTGGCAGGATTTATGCATAAGGCAGCATTTTGCCAGCGAAATCAATTCTTTCGCTGCGGAACCGTAAAAGTACCCGTGACCCTCCCACCGCTGCTCTTGATTCCGGGGGCTGCGGGTGTGCCGCCGCCACTGATCGTCGAACGGCCTGAATTGAGATCAATCACTATCCGACCGCCATTCAGGCGATTGGCACCCTGCGTCAGCTGTACATTGCCGAGCAACGTGATCAGATCGCTGTCGAGATCGTAAATCGCCGCATCACTTTTCGCGCGCAGATCGTCTTTGGTAATGGTCACGCCCCCGACGGCGTCCAGCCGGTGGACGTCGATGCCACCTCCGCTGGAATAGGCGGCGGTCAGGCGCGAAGCCGACATGGAGAGGCCCGCCTGTGTTGCCGTAACCCCACCGGTCAGGATGACACGGTCTGTGCGGTCCTGCAATTCGATGGCACCCGCGCTGAAATTGACTGGTGCATTGCTATTATGGTTGCGGATGACCTGTGCGGGGGCCTGCCCGCCGATCAGCGCAGCGGTTGCAACAAAGCTCGCGGTCATTATTCCGAAAAAGCGAATGGACATGATATTCTACCTAATAGCATTCTGGTCGATGCGCAATCGCGCGCCACCTTCGAGCCGGACGATGCGCGCATCAAGGTCAGCGCGCAATTTACCGGCGCTAAAGGTGCCAACGCGGGTGCTGCCGCTGACCGGGCCGAAACTTTCAAGCTTGCGCGTTTTCAGGGCAAATTCGACATTGCTTGCCGTCAGGCTGAAACCATTGCCGCCAGTAAACGCCAGTGGCCCTTCGACCCGGACTTTTTCATTCTGCATGTCATAATAGCCCTGCCCCGCGCTCAATTCGGCCGGACCATCGGGCATCAATATCCGCGCCGACAAATCATGCATCCGCAGCAATGTTTCGCTTGAGCTTTTCTGCACCGCGCTTCCTGCGCGCAAGGAGAATGGGCGGCCATTGCTGTCTTCGCCGCGATACAGCGCTTCGGTCAGACGCAACCGCTCGCGGGCCATATTGACCTCGTCCTTGTCCAGTACAAAGCTGCGTTCCTGCGTTTGCGAGAAAGGACTGAACACGAGAAACGCAAGCAATACGCCGATAATACTGGGCAAAGCGACGCGCAGCAGACGCACCAGCCGGTCGTGCCTGCCGCCGGGTGCCGCGAAATGTTGTCGGGCGTTACGCTGAATGTCGGCCTGTTCGGACATGCTTCACCTTGCCTCGGCAGCGATGAACAAGGGCTTAGCTGTGTGCAAAGATATCCTCCTCGGGCCAGCCGGCAATATCCAGACGGGCGCGGTGGGGCAGAAAGTCGAAACAGGCCTGCGCCAGTTCAGTCCGCCCTTCGCGCTCCAGCCGGATTTCGAATTCGGCCATCAACCGGTGCAGATACCGAACATCGCTCGCCGCATATTCCTTTTGCGCATCGTTCAGGCTGGGCGAACCCCAGTCACTCGATTGCTGCTGTTTGGAAATGTCAGTGCTGAGAAATTCTTTCACCAGTTCTTTCAGGCCGTGCCGGTCAGTGAAGGTCCGCGTCAGCCGCGAAGCGATCTTGGTGCAGAACACCGGCGCTGCGGTGACGTGCAGATAATATTCGATGGCCGCGAGATCGAAGCGACCGAAATGGAATATCTTCACCCGATCAGGATCGCCTAATATCTTGCGCAAATTGGGCGCGTCATAGGCGCTTCCGGGAGCAAACCGCACAAGATGTTCGTCACCCTGGCCGTCGGAAATCTGCAACAGACACAGCCGGTCGCGCGGAGTGATCAGCCCCATTGTCTCGGTATCGACCGCTATCGGTCCAGCACCGGCAAGCACGCCTTCGGGCAGATCCTCTTCGTGCAGATAAACGCTCATGCCATGCTACTTTCTCTCTGTCTGGCGGATTTCCACGCCCCTTGCCCCACGCTGACCGGCAAAGCAAGTTTTGCAGGCGAATAGGCACTGGCAATATTTGCTATCCCCTTGCAGCGATTTAGGATATAGGCGGGTCAGCGGAGCAAGTAAGCGTCGCGCGCGAAATGTAGGAATTACCGCCCTAAACTGCATGGATTATATTTGTCGGGCGACAGGAAAGTTACTTTTTACCTATGAGTTTCAATGACAAGCGGCGCGGTCGCGGCCGGGACAAACGTGATCGTTTTGGCGATGACAATTTTGGCGAATCCCCCCCCTTTCCCGGAGAGTTGCGCAACGCAGGCTTTGATGGCCCGCGTGGCGGCGGCGGCGGTGGCGGCTTTGGCGCCCCTCGTGGCGGCGGCGGCTTCGGTGGCGGAGCTGGTGGCGGTGGCGGCGGCTTTCGTGGTCCCCCGCGCGGACCTTCCATGCCTGCGCAGGTAATCGGTTCTGGCAAAGGAATCGTCAAATTCTTCAACGGCCAAAAGGGCTTTGGTTTCATTCAGGTTGATGACCGTCCAGATGATGTGTTTGTGCACATTAGCGCGGTCGAACAGGCAGGTCTTGCCGGTCTTGCCGAAGGTCAGCCTTTGGAATTCACCCTTGTTGACCGTGGCGGCAAAGTTTCGGCCACCGATCTGGTGATTGACGGCGATCCCATGCCCGTTCCCGAACGCGCTCCACGCCCCGAACGCGACAGCTATGATCGTGGCGACCGAGGTGATCGTGGCGATCGCGGCGGCTTCCGTGGCGGCGACCGTGATAGCGCTCCTCGTGGACCGCAACGCGAATCGACCGGCGAACGCGCCAATGGCACCGTCAAATTCTTCAATGACATGAAGGGCTTTGGCTTCATTCAGCGCGACGATGGCGGCGAAGACGTGTTCGTACACATCTCGGCGCTTGAACGCTCTGGCATGGGCCAGGTCAATCAGGGCGACCGTCTGGCATTCGATATCGAAGTCGATCGTCGCGGAAAATATTCGGCAACCAATCTCGCCCAGTCAGACTGAGGCACGGATTAAGTCGTAATGGAAAAGGGCCTCCACTGGAGGCCCTTTTTGTTTCAGCGGTCTGGATTACCCGATTGTCTGTTCAAGGAACCAGGCGCGCTGCTCGGCCTGATCGGTCCAATCATCCAGCAAGCCGTCGGTCGCATTGTCTCCAGCCTCACCAGCCAGCTCTTTGGTCGCTTTCAGCGTGTTGATCAGAGCATGGTTGTCCGCCAGCAATTCTTTGAGCATCGCGTCAGCATCAACCTTAACGGCATCATTGTCTTTGACCGACTGTTTGGCGGCAATATCGCCAATCGAGGTCAAGGTCCGCTGCCCCAGCTTGCGCACACGTTCCGCAATCAGGTCAGTTGTGCCGATCAACTCGGCGGCATGATCATCAAAAAGCAGATGATATTCGCGGAAATGCGGCCCTGACACATGCCAGTGAAAATTCTTGGTCTTCAGATAAAGCGCGAAATAGTCTGCCAGCATGCCATTGAGAGCGGCTGCAAGTGCGGTGGTGCTGTTGTTACCCATGAAATGTCTCCGGGATGTGTTTCGTGAGACAGGATATGGTGACCCGGTACCAAACAATCAAACGATCAAAATCGACGAGTTTAATCGATTTTTCCGATTGAAGGCATGGTCACCGCGTCGGCACCGGCGTTTCGCCCGAATAGTCGTAGAAGCCGCGCTTGGCCTTACGGCCGAGCCAGCCCGCTTCGACATATTTCACCAGCAACGGCGCCGGACGATATTTGGGATCGCCGGTGGATCCCAGCAGCACTTGGGTGATTTCAAGACAGGTATCCAGCCCAATGAAATCCGCGAGCGTCAGCGGCCCCATCGGGTGGTTCAGCCCCAACTGGCACGCTGTGTCGATATCGCGGATCGAGGCGACGCCTTCGCCCAGAGCAAAGCAGGCTTCGTTGAGCATTGGCAACAGGATGCGATTGACGATGAAGCCTGGCGAATCGTTGGCAAAAACCATGGTTTTGCCCAGCGCCTCGCCAAAGTGCCGTACCTTCTCGACGGTATCATCAGACGTAGCGAGACCCCGGATCACCTCAATCAACCCCATGATGGGTACCGGATTGAAGAAATGGACGCCGATAAACCGAGACGGATCGGGTGTTGCCTGCGCCATGCGCGTGATCGGGATTGACGAGGTGTTGCTTGCCAACACCGCCTGATGCCCCAGCACCTTGCCGACATCCTCGAAAATCTTGCGCTTAATGTCTTCGCGCTCGGTTGCTGCCTCGATGACCAGCCCGGCCCCGGCCATCGGCTCGTAAGAGCCAACAGGCTCGATCCGTCCGAGCAAGGTTTCCGCTTCCTCAGCTCCGATTTTCTCGCGTTCAACCATGCGCGCTAGCTGCTTACCAATGCCGTCCTTACCAGCCTGCGCGCGAACAAGATCGATGTCGGACAGCAGCACATGATAACCGGCGGCGGCACTCACCTGTGCGATCCCCGCACCCATTTGCCCTGCACCAATAACCGCAACTGATCGCATAGCTCTCTATCCTTTGTTCGCCCGCTGATTCTTGCTGGGGCACTAGCGCAGCAAAAGCATTGCCGGTAGGGTGTTTTCCATGATGTTGCGTTCGATCTTCACCCTAATGGTCGCCGCCACTGTTGCGACGGTTGTGTCAGGTGCATCAATCACGCTGGGGCAGCAGAAATTTTTCCGCTCATGGGCTGTCGCCTGCGACAATGCCCTGACCTGCGAAGCAATCAATCTGCCTCCGGAGAACGAGCAAGACGATGCATTGGCGGTAGTGATCCGCAAAGGCTATCGGCCGGGCGACGCTTTGAGCGTCAGCATCTCGGGTTTCGAAACCACAAACGACCGCTATCATCTAAAAGTCGATGGCAGGGAAACCGATTCGGGACCCCTTGCGCCCTTTCAAAGGGAAATCCTGCTGGCTGACAAGGAAGCCCTTAAAATCGTCCGCGCGCTGGCAAGGGGCAACCGCTTCGTTCTGCTAGATGGCGCTGGCACGCGGCTCGGGTCAGGCTCGCTTGCGGGTTCCGCGGCGGCTTTGAAATATATCGATGCTATACAAAACCGGATTGGCTCAAAGGATGCGCTCGCGGGCGGCGGACGCAAAAGCACCAAACCTGCCTGGCTTCCGCTTCCCGTTGTAAAGGCAATCCGCATTGGGACGACCGCGCCAATACCCGGCACACCCGAATTGATTGACCTAATCGAAAAATCGCCTTGCCGTGACGAACGCTTCGGCGTGACGGAGGATAGCGCCTATAGTCTGGGCCGGTCGTCGGGGAATGCCCGCGCCATGGTACTGATAAGTTGCGGCAGCGGGGCCTATAATATGTCGCATGCACCCTATGTCGGGACGCAAAATGCTTCAGGGAAGTGGTTTTTCGAACCCGCAAAATTTGACTATGCAACTGAGCCGGCAGACGGTCCAAAATTGCTCGTCAATGCGAGCTGGGATCCGCAAAAGCAGCAACTCGACAGCTTCAGCAAGGCGCGCGGTGTTGGCGATTGCGGGAATGCTGAATCCTATATCTGGGACGGCACCATGTTCCGCCTGACCTCCGCAATTGGCATGGACGAATGCAGGGGTTCGCTGAACTGGCTGACCCTGTGGCGCGCGGATGTGGAGCTGTTGGACCGCTGATCTGAAAATATAGCCCCGACACGAAATCGAAGGGGATGGTTGGGTGCGTGAACAGAATTGTGTTCTCGACAACGTCACTACCTTGCCACCTGACGACTGATCAAGTGACAACATCGTGCTACTAAGTGTTTGAAAAAATGGAGCGGGCGAAGGGATTCGAACCCTCGACCCCAACCTTGGCAAAATATTTCGGCCACTTTTCCCAAACTTTCCCAAGTACGATTATCTACTCTAAATCAGATGGTTATGATGTTCCTCTTTACGATTGTCTCCGCTCAGAATACCCTTGAAACGCTTAAATCTGGAGACAAAATGGAGACAAAGCACCCCCCTGAAATCTTTGTCTCCAAATGGAGGGTCAAATATGCCGACAGCGAAGTTGAACAAGCGCAATGTGGACGCATTCGCGCCGCCTAAAGATAAACAGGCCGTCCTGTGGGACAGCGAGATTCGGGGTTTCGGCTTGCGGGCGCTTCCGTCGGGGCTCAAGACCTTCATCGTTCAGTACCGCAACATCGAAGGGATCAAGCGGCGCATCAATCTCGGCCGCTATGGTGTTATCACGACGGAGCAGGCTCGGGATCTGGCGAAGATCAAGCTTGGCGAAGTTGCCGGTGGTCAGGACCCAGCAGAGGCAATTCATCAGGCCCGCAGTGGCATGACGGTCGCCGAGATCTGTGACTGGTATCTGGTTGAAGCCCGCGCCGGCAACATTCTTGGCCGCAAGAACCGTCCAATCAAGGCCTCCTCGCTCGCGATGGATGAGAGCAGGATCAACAC
>Ga0075154_10000241_pt1 | contig 49154 bp, 42 predicted proteins | sample JI71714BDNA_FD_70965 | JGI IMG/M metagenome (GOLD analysis project Ga0075154, IMG submission 70965) | Wastewater effluent complex algal communities from Wisconsin, to seasonally profile nutrient transformation and Carbon sequestration -... | ecosystem: Engineered > WWTP > Effluent > Algae... | reverse complement strand
GACGCGCACCGCCAGCGGCTGGGCGAAGGCCACGCCCGGACCGGCCACCTGGTTGTTGCCGCTCTCGATCGCCAGCGTGTAGCCGCGCGATTCGAAGGCACCGATGTCGCAGGTTGAAAGCTGCGGTCGGGCGACACCGCGCTGATCGAGACCGCCGACCGGCGCCGCCGCGCAGGCAGCGTTACTGCCCGCGTTCACGGCTGGACTGCCGGGCAGCAGGGCGTGGGTCCGGGTTCGGCCCCCGAAATCGCCAAGTGGCGCCAGCAAGGCGTTGATGGGAGTCCCCACGGAGCCCACCAAATCGCCGTTGCTGCCATTGACGAATCCGCTGGTCCCGTCGCTGTCCAGGTTATGGCCCAACGATGTCAGGAACCCGTTGGGCGTCGGCACCCGTGTGTTCGTAGTACCGGTCGTTGTCGTGAAATTGTCGGGGAAATTGGCGGCGACCACGGTGTTTTGCAGTCGCGTCACCAGCGTCCGTCCAGACGTATCGCTGAAATAGGCGGTCCATACGCCACCAAATCCTTGCGCCGCTCCCACATTGTCGGTGACCGTACAATTGGTGATGGTCAAGCTGCTCGCCGGCCGAGAGGCCACAAGATGGGCGATGCCGGCTTGGGAGGACGCGCTGCGGTTGCCGCTGATCGTGCAGTTGACCAAGGTGGCGGTTGCATCCTGAATATTGATGCCGCTCCCTTGGAATTCCGTCGTGTTGTTGCTGACGGTCGTGTTGCTCAGGGTCAGCGTGTTGAGCCCGTGGAACAGACCGCCGGCATTACCCGCCTGGTTCCCGGAGATGGTGCAGCCGTCGATCACCGTCGGCCCCAGGCTGAAGATGCCCCCGCCGAAGTTAGTGGCCGAATTCCCCGTGATTGCGCAATGGGTCAGCGTGAGTGCCCCCGCGCTGGAAATGCCCCCACCAGATTCGGTCGTGCTGCCGTTGCTGATCGTCAGACCAGAAATCCCCACCGTGCCGCCAGCAATGCGGAAGATCCGGAAGTTCGGGCTGCCAGCCACGCGCGCCACAGTGACGCCCGCACCGTGGATGGTCAGGTTCTTGGCGATCAGCAACTGCTCGGTGGTCAGGCCGACGCTGGTCACGCCGCCGGCGAAGGTGATCGTGCTGCCCGGGCAGGCATCCGCAATCGCCTGCCGCAGGGAACCCGCGCCGCTGTCGTTGCCGTTGGCGACCACCGGGTCCGTGGTGCATGGAATGCCCGTCGTGCTGACGAAGTTCGCGGTGACCCCGCCGATAGTCAGCGTGGTGGTGGTCGGGGTGTTCAGAACCGCCGCACTGGTGTGCTGCACCCGCACCACATCGCCATTGGCCACCGCGCCGGGGACGCTGGTGAACGCCCCGCCGTTGATCGAGTACGCGGACCCGGGCGCACCGCTCACGCCGATACCGGTAACGGTGGTGAGTCCGCCGATCGTGACGGGATCGGAGGTGCGCAGGCTGGACAGCGGCACACCGACCTGTGGCGGGATGCTGAAAGCGTCGGGGACCGCATCGGCTTCCGTCGTGAAGGCGTCCAGCCCCTGTCCGCCGCGCACCAGGCGCACTCGGGGAACGATGCTGCCCTTCCCGCTGAGGTTGGCCAGACCGCCGAGATTGAAGTCGACGTCCCAGGCGCCGGTGGCGCCGGGGGCAAAGGTCGTGGAGGACCGGAAGAGACTGGAGGGCGTCGCCGGAAAAGCCACCGTGTTGATCGCGGGATTGCCGCAGCCGGTCTCGACCAGGCTGAGCAACTCCTGCGCATTTGGCAGACGCCAATCGCTGAAGCCGGCGTGGGTGGCGTTATTCGCCTCCGTCAACGCTGCGCTCCAGGTGAGGCCACTGGCGCTGCCGGTTCCGCAGGCCACGCCGCTCTGACCCTCACTGCAGCGCTTCCACATCAGACCGGTGGCCAGGTCCGTGACCACCTCCTCTCCCGCCACGGGCGCACTGATGCTGTAGCGGCTGTCCGGCGCCACGCGCGGATTGCCTGCCGGACAGGTCTGCGCCGCAACCGCGGTCGACAGGGCCCAAAGCGCCAGAAAACTCACACCACGCAGCACGGTCAAGGGGATACGACTCCGCAGGCCACGGGACCGGGACGGGAAACGCCCAGTGAGGTGCATCACAGTCCACCTCGCACCAGCCGGACGGGCTGCAGGGCGTTCTTGGCGACGTTACTGATCAGGCCGGTCTGAAAGCCGACCCGCCAGGCCTCGTTGGGGACCGTAGCCACGCTCGTACCGGACCAGTAGGAGACGCCCACCGTGTTCGGAAACCAGGTGCCGTCGATGGCCGGAACAGACACGCCGAAATGGAGCAGGCTGGTCAACTCGGCCCGCGACGGCATGCGCCAGTCTGCGGCACCACACAGGCGGGCCGGGCCGGTCAGCGCGTTGATGGCGTCGCGGTAGGCGCTGGTGTTGCAGTTGGGCAGGGTGCTGCCGCAGCCGGAGCTCGCCTCGGTGCCCGGATTGCCGCCATTGACTGCCGGGTTGGTGTCGTACCAGACGTACCTGCCGTCCACGCTGCGCAAGCCGCTGGTGGTCTTCACCTCCCAGATCAGCCCGGTCACGTTGTCCCGCGTGCAGGCCCAGTCGCCGGGACCCGTGCCCAGCGTGGCCGAGGCCGGCAGCTCGCTGCCGTCGTTGGCGATCTTGGTGTAATCCCGTCCCGGCGCGGTCGAAGCGCCCACCTTCGCCATCCGCCCCAGCGCATCCGCCGCGGCAGCGCCGCGGGTGCAGTCCTGCTCGTTGAAGCCCGCCGTCTCGGGATCGGGCGTGGCGGAGGCCACCGTGCCGGTGCTGGCGGTGGCGTCGTAGCAGGTGGTCTGGCCGCTGTCGTTGAGGCGCAGAGCGGATCCCCCCGACGCCGTTGCGGTGTTGAAGCCGGCCGATACACCGCCGATCGTCAGCGTCGTGGTGGTGATGGTGACCGGCGTTGCCGCGCTGGTATGGCGTACTTCGATGAGGTCGCCATTGCTGATTTGGCCCGGAGCGCTCGTCCACCCGGCGCCATTGATCCGGTATTGGGAGCCCGCCGCGCCGCTGATGCCGACGCTGGTCACCGTGGTAATGCCGCTCACGCTGACGCTATTGGATGTCCGCAGACTGGAGAGCGGCACGTCGCTTTGTGCAGCGAAGGTGTAGCTGTTCGGCGTGAAATCGAGGCCGGAGTTGAACCCATCCAGCAAGCCTCCGCCACGCACCAGCCGTACCCGTTCCCCGAGCGGGCTTTTGGCGGTGGTAAAGGTGTCACCGTTTTCGAAGAAAACGCTCCAGGCGCCGTTATTGGTGGGCGCCACGGTGGTTGACGAGCGCACCGCGTCACTGCTGGCGTTGGGGAAAACGGTGGTGTTGATGGCCGGCGTGTGGCAGCCGGACTCGATCAGGCTGCGCAGCTCGATGAGCGATGGCAGGCGCCAGTCGCTGTGGCCCGCATGGTTTTCGGCGTTGGCGGCGGTCAACGCTTCGGTCCAGGTCAGGATGCTGTCGGTGCCCGTCGCGCAGCCTGCACCCGATCGACCCTGCACGCACTGCTTCCACATCAGACCGGTGCGCAGGTCGGTGACCACCCGTTGTCCAGACACCGGTTCGGTGACGCTGTAGCGGCTGTCGGGTGCCACCCGGGGGTTGCCTGCAGGGCAGGTCTGGGCGTGGATGTGGGTCGCCACCAGCAGCAGACCGCAGAGCGCGACGCGAAGCATGAGTGCGCGGCTCACGGTGCACCTCGCACCAGGCGAACCTGCAGCGGCGTTTCCTTGGCATCCAGACCGACGTCACCGTCGCCGAAATTGACCAGCCATGCAAAATCCGGATCGCTTGCGGTGCTCTGTCCGGACCAGCCGAAGTTGTTCAAGTTGATTGCCGGCGCATTTGGAAACCAGGTGGTGTCGATGCGCGCACCGCTGGCGAGGCCAAAATGCACCAGAGAAAGCAGTTCATCGGCGCTGGGCAAGCGCCAATCGTTGGCCCCGCACAGACCCAGCGCATTGACCGCATCCCGGTACGCCGTGGTGTTGCAGTTGCTCAAGGTGGAATTGCAGGTCGTGGCGTCGCCCAGGGTGCCCGAGCGGCCGCCATTGATCGCCGCATTGGTGTCGTACCAGGTGTAGGTGTGCGCCCGGTGCCGGAGGTTGGTCGGAAGGTCGACCTTGATCTCCCAGATCAGGCCGGTCCGGTTGTCCCGCGTGCATGCCCAGTCACCAGGGCCGCTGCCGAGTGCCGCATCGGCGGGCAGTTCGCTGCCGTTGTTGGCGATGCGGGTGTAGTCCGCACCCGGACGCGTGCTGCCGCCGATCTTGGGGAGTACGCCGACCGCGTCGGCGGCGGCAAGGCCCTGGGTGCAGTCCTGCTCGTCGAAGCCGGCGCTTTCGGGATCGGGCGTGCCGGCGCTGACGGTGCCCGTGACCCCGCTGATGTTGGCGTTGTAGCAGGCGATCTGGCCGGAGTCGTTCAGGCGCTGGGTTTGCGCAATCGCCGGGCTGGCGAGGAGACTGGCGGCCAGCAGTACCCCGCAGCGTCGATGGGAATGCATGGATCGGATGCTCCGGAAAACTGAACGTTATCCTGAGCATAGTGTGAAAAGAACGGCTGCCCCGGAGGCCTCGCCGCGATTCAAGGACTGGCGCAGCACCCCCAGCCCGCCAGCGGTCGTGCATGCCGCGCATCGTCTCCCCCGCCCTCAGTCGCGTGGTGCCGTGTCCGGATCGTCGTGCAGGAGGTGCTGGTCATTCGCGGACCCGTGCTCCCCGGGATCGACGGCACCACGCCAGCGGCCTGTCACCGGCGGCGCCCCCGCGATCGAGCCGCGATAGACGTAGACCCATACGCGCACCGCGGGCTCCAGCAGATCGACCACCCCGCGCACGTACTCGCCGGTCTCCGGCGCGGCCGGGTCGATGCCCTCCCAGTCGTCCAGTCGGGCGAGTGCGGCCGGATCGTCGATCGCGTACAGCTCGCCCTCGGCGCGGTCCTCGCCGGGCCGGAAGCCCGGCCACGGCCCGAGGTCGTACAGCGTCCCGGCCGCCCGCGCCGGACCGAGGAAGCGCAGGCCCGGCGTCATCAGCCGGTGCGCGGAGTGCCCGCGCATCAGCGTGCCGTAGACGAACAGCAACTCGGGCTCAGCGACCGGCCGGCTCGACATGGTCGCGGATGTAGCGGTCGAACAGCCGCACGCCGTAGGCCGTGGCGCCGAGCGGCGTGGTCGGCAGCGGCGCATCGTCGCGCCAGGCCATCGAGGCGATGTCCAGATGCGCCCAGGCCACGCCCGGCGCCACCCACGCGCCGATGAAGTGCGCACCGAGGCCGGCACCGGCGCGGCCGGTGTTGTTGCCGGCATTGCGCAGGTCGGCGATCGGCGATTCCAGATCCTTGGCATAGGACGGGTGCAGCGGCAGCCGCCAGACCTCCTCGCCGCTGGCCGCGCCGGCGGCGATCAGCCGCGCCGCCAGCGCGTCGTCGCGGGAGAACAGTCCGGCGTACTCGTCGCCCAGCGCGGTGACCTGCGAGCCGGTCAGCGTGGCGATGTCGATCAGCTCACGGGGCTGGTCCTCGCGCTGCGTGTACCAGATCGCATCGACCAGCACCATGCGGCCCTCGGCGTCGGTGCTCATGATTTCGTAGGTCTGGCCGCTGGCGGTACGGACCACGTCGCCCGGCCGCGCCGCGGTGCCCGAGGGCATGTTCTCGGCCAGCGCGGCAATGCCGACGACGTTGGCTTTCGCGCCCCGCTTCGCCAGCGCCAGCACCGCGCCGATCGACGAGGCCGCGCCGGTCATGTCGTACTTCATCCGCCACATGCCCTCGTTCAACTTCAGCGAGATGCCGCCGGTGTCGAAGGTGATGCCCTTGCCGACGAAGGCGACCGGCGCCGCGTCCTTCGGGCCGCCCGAATAGCGGATCCGCAGCAACCGCGGCGGCCGGGCGCTGCCCTCGCCCACCGTCAGGATCGAGCGCATGCCGAGCTCGGCCATCCGCGCCTCGTCCAGCACCTCGATCTCCACCGACTTCAGCCCGGCGAAAGCCTCGCGGGTACGGTCGACGAAGCTCTGCGGATAAATCACGTTGCCCGGCTCGGTGACCAGATCGCGAGCGAAACGCACGCTGTCGGCGACGTGCTGCCAATCAGCCGTCCACGACCGGCGGGCGGCCTCGGCGTCGGCGACCTGCACCACCAGCTCGCCCTGCCCGAGCACCGGCGCGTCCGGCTTCGGCGACTTGTACTGGCGGAAGGTGTACTGGCCGAGCGCGGCGCCGAAGGCCAGATGCGCGCCCGCGGCCGGCACCGAGTCATCACGCCACAACAGCGACATCCGAGGGGCGCCGCTGGTCACGCCGGCCTGGCCGACCAGTCCGCCGACGTCCTCCAGCAGCCGCGGCGTTACTGGATCACTGCCGATGCCGACCAGCAGCACCTGCGCGTAGGCGCCGACGCCAGGCAGGTTCAGCACCGTGCCGCGCTCGCCGGTGTACCCGGCCGTGGCCGCCGCCCGCGACAGCGCGCCGCCGGTGGCGCGATCCAGCTCGGCGTAGCTGCCCTCGGCCGGCAGCCCCTTCCGCACCGGCACCGCCACCGCCCCGTCGGCGGGCAGCGCGTAGGGCGCGAAGTCGAGCGCGCGCTGCGCCAGCGCCGGCGTCGCCCAGAGCGACAGTGCAGCCGCGAGGGCGGTCAGGGCGGGAAGACGGTACACAACAGTCATCGGGCAGCTCCGGAGGCGGCATCGGCGGGAGCCCGGAGCATCGGCGCGCCGGGTGAGCGTGCCGTCGACGGGTCGGACACGGCGCGTGAAGGCCGGCTCAGCGGTCCAGCAGGGCCAGCAGCGGCGCGTCGCGGCCGTACAGGTCGTAGACGAAGCGGACCTCGCCGTCGTCGACCACCGCGGTCAGGTACAGGATGTGCACCGTCAGCGGCTCGGCCAGCCGGATCACCGTCTCGCGGCCGCGGTCCGCCAGTTCCTCAAGCCGGTCCAGCGACGCATCCGGCGTGCCGGCCAGCGCCCACGCCGCCAGCTCCAGCGGCGCCTCGACGCGGATGCAGCCGGAGGAAAAGTTGCGCCGCGACCGCTCGAACAGCCCGCGGGTCGGCGTGTCGTGCAGATACACGTCGTGGCGGTTCGGGAACATCAGCTTGACCCGGCCCAGCGCGTTCTGCGGGCCCGGCGCCTGTCGCAGCCGGTACGGGAAGTGCTGCTTCGACAGCGCCGCCCAGTCGATGCCGGCCGGATCCACCGTCGCGCCGCTGGCGTCCAGCACCTGGAAGCCCATTCGCTGCACCGCCGCCGGATCCTTGCGGAACAGCGGCAGCTTGTCCTCGACCGCGAGTCGCCGCGGCACGCCCCACGAGGGATTGACCACGACGTAGCGCATCGCCGCCGAGAAGCTCGGCGTCCGCCGCAGCTGGCGGCCGACGATGATCCGGTGCACCCGCTCGATCTGGCCGCCGGCGCGCGCCTCCAGCTGGAAATCGGCGATGTTGACGCGGATCTGCCGCTCGCCAAGGTCGTCCGGCAGCCAGCGCCAGCGCTCCAGATTGACGCGCAGCTGCGCCATCCGCTCGGCCGGCGTGCGGCGCAGCTCGGCCAGCGTCTCCGGGCCCACCGCCCCGTCGGCCTCCAGATGCACCGCCGCCTGAAACCGGCGGACCTGCTCGGCCAGCGCCGCGTCGTAGACCTCGGGCGGGTCCGCTTCGACCGGGTCGCCCTCGGCGGCCAGCCGGTCGCGCAGCTGCCGGACCCGCGGACCCGCATCGCCCACGCGCAGCGTCGGGCCGTCCTCCAGCGACGGCGGGCCGGTGTCGCGGGCAGCGCGCTCACGCCAGTGGACCAGCGCCTGCTGCAGCGCGCGGTAGTAGGCATCCTGCGGCGCCACCGCCGCCAGGCTGTCGGCGAGCTGGTCGGCGGCGAGTGCCCGGGCCAGCAGCCCGGCGGCATCCAGCGACGGCCGCGAGGCGGTCCAGTCCGGCTCGACCTGCCGCGGATCGACGCGGCCGGCGTGCAGATGCCGGGCCAGCCGCAGCCAGGCGTCGGCGGCGACCAGCTCGTGCGCCGGCTGGCAGGCCTCGGCGCCGGACAGCATCTCGACCTCGGTCGGGTCCAACCCGTGCGCCTCGGCGAGCTTGAGCGCCTCGACCAGTGCCGGCATCCGCCGCGCACAGTCGGCCCCGGTGAAGGCGCTGCGGTACTGCCGCGCCGCATAGAAGCTGCGCAGCACCGCCACCTCGGTCAGCGTCACGCCGGCCACCAGGATCGGCTCCGGCGCGGCCAGCGCGGCGCCGAGCTGCTCCGGGCTCCAGGCTGGCTCGACGGCCACTGGCACGACCGTTACCGGCTGGGTGGCCGGCTCGGGGCGCAGCTCGACCCGATCGACGCGACAGCCGGACAGCAGGGTCAGCGCCAGCAGCAAGCCGACGCCGCCCAGCCGGCAGGCGCGACGCAGCACGTTGCTCACGGCGCGCTGTCCGCCGCGGTCGCAGCGCCACCGGCACGCACAAAACCCGGCTTCGCGCAAGCCAGGCTGGCCGCGCGCCCCAGCCAGTCGGCATCCGGGTAATAGGCGAACAGCCAGTGGCCGTCGCGCAGCGTGTCGATCAATTCGCGCGCGACCTCCAGCCGCACCGCCGGACAACCCAGACTGCGACCCAGCCGACCCTGCCGCGCCGCCAGCGCCGGATCGACGTACGGCGCCCCGTGCATCACGATGTAGCGCTCGCGGGCGCGGTCGTTGAAACCCGGATCCAGCCCGTCCAGCCGCAGCGTGTAGCCGTTGCCGCCCTCGTAGGTGTCCGCGGTGCGGAACAGGCCGAGGCTGCTCTGGTAACTGCCCTCACGATTGGAAAAGGCGGTGGCGTGGTTCTCGCCGCTGCCGCGACCGTGCGCCACGTGCTCGTGGAACAGCAGCCGCGCCTTCGTCAGGTCGAAGATCCACAAGCGCTTGTCGGTCGAGGGCTTCGAGTAGTCGATCACCGCCAGCCGCGAGCCCCGCGCCGCGCCGCCAGTCGCGCAGTCCCGCGCCTTCAGGGCAAGGTCGAGGACGGTCGGGTCCAGATCGGGCGCCTGCCGCAACAGGCGGGCTTCGAGCCCGCTCGCGGCAGCCGTCGCCGGCAGCAGCAGGGTCAACAGCAGGCACAGGGGGCGTCTTTGCATCGCCGGACCATAGCCGCAGCCGCGACAGCGGCAGCGCCGGGTCGCATCCGCGTTCGGACTGGCTTGACAAGGGGCCGAGTCCCGCCGCCGAGTCCCGCCGGACGCTGATGCGCTGCCGCGCCGGATCGCCGCGACGGCCGCATTCGGGCAGCATCGCCACCCATGCGTATCGACTCCCTCCGCCAGCGCCTGCGCGGGCTGGGCGCCCAGCCCGTGCACGAGCAGCTGATCCTCCGCAACTGGGCGCGCGGCTGGCCGCTGACCACCAGTCGCAGCGAGGCCGCCAAGTTCCTGCCGGCGCGGCTGTATGCCGCGCTGCCGGAGCTGGCCGCCGAGCTGGCCGGGCTGGTGCGCGTGCAGTCCGAGCACCCCAGCGCCGACGGCTCCAGCCGACTGCTGCTGACGCTGCCCGACGGCCAGACCATCGAGAGCGTGCTGCTGCTGCGCGACGGCGTCTGCGTGTCCTCGCAGGTCGGCTGTGCGGTCGGCTGCGTGTTCTGCATGACCGGCAAGAGCGGCCTGTGGCGGCAAGTCGGCAGCGCCGAAATCGTCGCCCAGGTCGCGCTGGCCCGGCAGAAGCAGCCGCTGCGCCGCGTGGTGTTCATGGGCATGGGCGAGCCGGCCCACAACCTCGACAACGTGATGGACGCCATCGAGCTGCTCGGCACTGTCGGCGAGATCGGCCACAAGAACTTGGTGTTCTCCACCGTCGGCGACCCGCGCGTGTTCGAGCGGCTGCCGCTGGGCCCGGTCAAGCCGGCGCTGGCCCTGTCGCTGCACACCACCCGCCCCGACCTGCGCGCCACCCTGCTGCCTCGCGCCCCGCGCATCGCCCCGGCGGAGCTCATCGCCGAGGGTGAACGCTACGCCCGCGCCACCGGCTATCCGATCCAGTACCAGTGGACGCTGCTGGAGGGCATCAACGACAGCGACGAGGAGCTGGCCGGCATCGTCGAACTGCTGTCCGGCAAGTACGCGGTAATGAATTTCATCCCCTACAACGCCGTCGAGGGCCTGCCCTACCAGCGCCCCAGCGTCGACCGCGCCCGCGAGATGGCCCGCTTCCTGCACCGCCGCGGCATCCTCGCCAAGCTCCGGCAGTCGGCCGGCCAGGACGTCGACGGCGGCTGCGGCCAGCTGCGCGCCCGCGCCGAGGCCGGTGTCGGCGGGCCGCGTTCAAAGCGGGCCGTCACGGGCTGAAGCGACCGGTCAGCAGGCCCCGCGCATCGGGGAGTGATCCCGCGTCAGATCGAGTTCGTAGTCCGCCAATGGAGAATCCCGCATCAGCTCGACGAAACTCGGGCGCCCGCGGAGCTGATCCAGTTCACGGGTCGAGATGACCACCACCTCGGCACCATTCTCGGTGACGATCTGCTGCGGCCCTTGCGCCAGCGCCAGCGTTAGCAACTCACCGAATCGCGCCGTCGCGTCCTGCATTGTCCACACACGCATGGTTCTGCTCCGAAAAGTTCGGCAAATCATACGTCTGCACGTTTTCTCCCTCAGCGCCGCCAGACCCCGACCGACGCCATCGCCAGCAGCACCAGCGCCAGCACATCCGCCCAGACCACCCGGGCGATCGCCGCGTTGTAACCACCGACCAGCAGCGCGACCACCAGAAAGCTGACGACGCTGACGGCACCGACCGCGAGCGCCAGCGGTCGCCACTCGACGCGGAACACCGCCGCGAACTGCAGCAGGCCGACGATCGCGAACAGCACGGCGCGGTGCTGCAGCAGAATCAGCAGGTTCGGATCGCTGATCGGCAGGCCGTACAGTCGCTGGAGCGCAGCGGCGCCGGTCACGCCCATGATCGGCAGCAGATGGATCACGCCGACGCCGACCAGACCGATGCGGATGAGGAGTTCCATGGAACGAGCCCTTGCAGTGGAGTGGACCGGGAGCGTCGCCCCAGCGACCCGCGCCGCGCTTTCAGAAAGCTGCCCGCAGCTGATCGACGCCGGCTGGCGCGCGCTGTACCTCGGGCCGTCCTTCGCGCTCGACACCCATCGCAACAGCGTTGCGGTGGTCGCCATCGCGCTGACACAGCCCTTCACGCTCGAACCCGGCCGCGACGCCGATCCACCGGCGTGGTCCGGAACCGCCGCGCTGATTCCCCCCGGCTGCTGGCACCGGCTGACCGCCAGCGGGCAGATGGCCTTCCTGTATCTGGACCCGAACGACCGCGGCTGGCGAACGCTGGCGGCACGCTGCGCAGAGGCCACTGCGGACCTCGCCACCGGGCTGCCGAACGCGGCTCAGCTGCCGGCGCTGGTGCGGGCGATCGGCGCCGATCCCAGCCTCCGGACCTGGTCGGCCCTGATCGACGCCCTCGGCCTGCCCGCCACCGATCCGGACCCGCGGCTCCGCGCCACGCTGGCTGCGCTGCACGCCGACCCCGGCGGCGCGCACCCGGTGGATGCCGCCGCGGACGCCGCCGGCTACAGCCTCACCGCCTTCCAGCGGCGCTTCACCTTGAGCGCCGGCCTGCCGTGGCGACGCTACCGGCTGTGGCTGCGCATCCGCCACGCCGTCCGACTGGCCAGCACCGGCGCCACACTGACCGACGCCGCCCACGCCGCCGGTTTCGCCAGCAGCGCGCACTTCAGCAGCAGCTTTAAGGCGATGTTCGGGATGCCGCCGGCGCAGCTGATCGGTGCGGGCGTGCGCTGGCGGGTGCTGGGGTGAGCTGGCGGGTGCTGGGGTGAGCTGGCGTGGTGAAGCCAACCAGCCCCGATCAATCCCGCGACCGACCCTGCCGATCCGCCTCGGCGTCGAACCACACCCAGTCGCTGTCGGGACGCTCGCGGAAATGCGCCTCCAGCGCCTCGCGCGCCCGCTTCGAGAAACCGCAGCCCGGCCCCCAGACCGCCAAGAGCGCGATTCGCCCGGGCGGCACGGACTGCAGCGGCTGACCGTCCGCGCTGCGAAAGCCACTCAACGCCTGGGCCAGCGACAGACTCGGCACATCGGTGCGCGTGGTGGCGGCGTCGATCTCGGCGCGCAATGCCTCCAGCGTCGTGAAGCCGGCGGTCACCAGAATCAGCCGCTGCTCGGCGTCGAAGACCAGAAACTGCGGCAGCAGCTGCGGATGCCCGGCAGCAAGCAGCGCCTCATCGGCCCGCAGCGTCACCCGCTTCGGCCCCGCCGCCACCGGCAAGCGGCCCGCGTCCGGCCGCGCCTGCAGGTCCAGCGCCAGCGCCATCCGTTGGCGCTCGACCTCGGCGCGTTCGGCCGCCCGCTCCTCGGCGCTCTGCCGACGCAGATCCACCTGCCAGCCCGCGACCGCCCCGGCTCCGCCGTCGGCGGGCAGCTCCAGCGCGGCCAGCGCCGCGCCATCCGGCGCCAGCTGCTCGAAACGCACGCCCGCGGCGTGCTCGACCAGCTGGAAATGCAGGCGCGGCAGCTGAAGCGGCCGACCGGCCACCAGCATCAGCTTGAAGGTCGGCTTGCCCGGCTCGGTCAACGCCAGTTCGTAACGCGCCGGCTCCGCGGCTCCAGCGGTCAGGATCAGCAGCAGGCAGAGGCAGAACGCGTGAAGAATCTGGCGCATCGGGCGTCGCTCCGGAGCATTTGTTGCAGGGACCACTGACTTGCGGCAGGCCTCGATCTTGCCGAGAGCCCCAAGCTTCGTCATCGCGAGCGCCCGCGCAGCGGGCGGGAAGCGATCTCGGGCTGCTGCGCTGTCACATGGCCCGACTTCGAGCCTCGCGGCCAGACGAGATCGCCACGGCGCTGCGCGCTTCGCGATGACGCGGGTTGGTGAGTCAGCCGCCAGCCCCACGGCTCGTCATCGCGAGCGCCCGCAGAGCGGGCGGGTAGCGATCTCGCGTTGCCGCACAGTCACAAGCCCCGACGTCGTGGCCACGCGGTGGGATCGCCACGGACCGCCATGCTGCGCTCGCGGTTGAAGGCTGCGCGCCACGCGCTGAAGCATCAACCGAGTGTCAGTTCACTACGCGAACCCGACCTCCCTCTCTCAGCTCAAGCTCGAATCGCGCAGCACCAGCCCGCCGGACAAACCGCCGAACCATGCACCCCAGAGTCCGATCAAGGTCGGCCCACGCCAGGGGTCCGTCACTTCGGGCACCACCAGAGACACAACGAGGCCCAAGGCCACACCAGCGCCAGTACCGGTCAGCAGCATGGCGACGAGGAAATGCCATCTCCGCGCCCGCCCCAGTGCATTCAGCACTGCCTGCACCGCTGGAATAGCGAAGGTGAACCAGATCGCTGTCACACCGACGAAGCCGATCATCAGGACCCAGTAAAGCGCTGCCGCCCATCCCCAATGGTCGAAGGGAGCGTGCAGCACCAAGGGCAGCGGGGCCAGCAATGCCGTGCCCAGTGGGGCGGACGGGAGTCGTATCGTCCTCATCCCCGCAGCACCGGCACCGGCCTGCCGCTGGCCGTGACCGCCTCGCGGGTCTGCATTCGCTGTTCCCACGGCAGCTGGGCCTCGGTCAGCCCGTGGAAGTAGTCGCGGGCCTGCGCGTGCGCCGGGTCCAGATCCGCCCCGCGCGATTTGTGCTCCATCAGCAGCACGCCCTTCCACAACAGGTCGATGCAGCCGCTGCCGCCACCCAGCTTCGGCACCCGCCGCTCGAAGGTCGCCACCCGCCGCCGCGACACGCCGAAGATGTCGAAGAAGGCATCCCAGAAGGACTTCGCGTCCGCCTCCTCGCGACTCGCCTCCGCCCAGTCGCGACTGAAACGCAGGGCGCGGTCCTTGATTTCATTCCAGCTGAGCGGCATGGCGGTCCGTTGGCAGATGTGGCGGGGTGGACGATAGCGCGGGCGGCGGCGGTGGGTGCGGTGCGTGGCCCCTGGAGATCGCCACGGCGCGTTGCGCCTCGCGATGACGCGGGTTGGGGAGCGCGGCAGACGAAGCGGTCGACCCGGCCTCTCCATGACGAAGCTTGGTAGCTCATTGACTGTTTAACTAGACAGAATCGGTATTTGAGATGCACTCCAAGATTCGTCATCGCGAACGTAGTGAAGCGATCTCCGGGCGCTGCCCACTTCACGGTGGCCTGAGACTGCTTCCCGCCACGCAGGCTCGCGGTCGCAGTGACGAGGACTTGGAAACAGCGGCCAACATCAGGGTCCGTGCGCGTTTCCCATCGGAAATCCCGGCTCGAGATGACGGCGGGTTGGGGCGTGCGGTAAGCCTGATGGCCCGTGATCGCGAGCGCCTGCGCAGCGGGCGGGAAGCGATTTCGGGACAGCGGCCGGCAACCGACCGCCATCCCCGGCGCTCACCGCATCGCCGCCACCGCCGCGCGGGCGCGGTGCAGGGCGTCGGTCAGGCCTGCCGCCTGCGCCTTCTCGACGCTGCCCGCCGTCCCATTCACCACCGACGCCGGGCCGGCGGCGTACTTGAAGGCCATGCCGGGGCTGCCCAGGCCGCTGGGGCTGCCGGTCTTCAGGTACAGCCACTGCCGGCATTCGGTCATCTGCGTCAGCCCGGCGCGCGGGGTCGGGCACATGAAGAAATCGTAGTAGCTGGTGCTGCTGTCGATCAGCACGGTGTAGCTGCCCTCCAGCACCGCCCCAACAGCGATTCGGCCGCCCTGGATGCTGCCCGTGACGAAGTTGGTGCCGTTGCTGGTCATCGTGCCGTCGAAATGGACCCAGTCGGAGGAGGACAGGCTGGAGACCACCGAGGAAAACACCCAGCGACCGGCGAGGCGGCGATGGTCGGCGGTGATACCGAAGGCGAAGCGGGTAATCGGGATGCTGCCGCCCGGCCAGGTCAGCGTGCCGGTGGTCGGCGAGCTGAAGCGCAGTTCGAGGCTGCCGGGGCTCGGCCGCGGGGTCGGCGCACGGTAGGGGCAGCCCATGCACTGGCCCTGGCCGAAGGCCAGCAGCGGGGCGCTGAAACTGCCGGCGCCGGCGTTGTAGCTGCCGGTGGCGCCATACCACAGCGGGTTGCCGGCCGCGTCGTACAGGTAGCCAGCGAAGAACAGCGTTTGGTTTTGCACTTCGATGGAAAAACCGCGGCCGGATTCGGTGGCGTTCCACCACCAGCCGGATTCGGGGGTGGCGGTCTGGGCGCGAAGGGAACTGGCCAGCAGGCCGGCGAGCAAGAACAGGAGGATGCGCATGACGGGGCTCCGACGATGGGGGATCGGTCGCCGGTCCCGGGAAGTCCCGGGTCTGGGCGACCGCCGTCAGTCTCGGAAGGCACCGCGACAGTGGACGTCGTGCGAGGTCGGGGGATGCGAAAAAAGTCGTGTTCGCAGGTTTGCAACGGCTTCGTGGGGGCGTTGCCCCGGGCTTCCGCTCGCCGCCGGCGAGTTCGGCCGCGGGCCGTCCTGGCGCTGACACTGATGGCCTGACCGGCATCAATGGCCAGCCACATGCAACGCGCGGGACGGTTGCACGGCCGTTCGGCGGGCTGAAACTGGCCGTGGGATGCTCGCGGTCCCTCGATCCGGCCCGAGCCGATGCGCAATTTCGTTCGTCGCGTGGTGCCGCATCCGAGCGTGCTGTCCGGCCAACCCGGCCTGATCGGCCGCTTCGGGCGCTGGATGGAAGGGCATCCGTGGCTGTGGGCGCTGCATCGCCGCTCGGTGGCGCGCGGCGTCTTCGTCGGCCTGTTCATCGGCGTGATCCCGCTGCCGACGCAGATGTTCCTGGCGGCGCTGCTGTGCGTCCCGCTGCGCGCCAACGCCGCCGCTGCGATGGCCGCCACCTGGCTGACCAACCCGCTGACCGCCTTTCCGATCTGGGCCGGCGCGTGGTGGTTCGGCAGCTGGTTCACCGTCCACGACCACAAGCCGGTCATCGACGCGCTGAACATCCCGTGGACTCAACCGGGCCTCTGGTGGGCGACGCTGCTGTCGTGGGCCGATGCCCTCGGCAAGCCCACCTTGATCGGCCTGCCGATCATGTCGCTGGTGCTCGGCACGGTCGGGTACGTCGTCACCATGCTGGTCTGGCGCTGGGTGATCACGCGGACGTGGCGTAACCGACGGGCTCGGAAGACGTCCGCGTAGCACCCCTGGGAACGCCGACGTCCTCGTCGGCTCGGGCTCCATGCCGGCGAGGACGCCGGCGCTCCCGGGAAAGTCTGCTTCGATTTCACGACGCGACAGGGAGTCCTTCCACGTCACGTCGAATCACAACCCGTGCGTGCCGCCTGACCACCGCACCCACCCACCCCACCCGCCACGCGTGCGGATTCGGTCGGCAGGCGTCAAGATCGCGGCCCCTTCGCCCGAATGGACGCGCGCCCGTGGACGACACGACTCTGTCCCTGCCCGACGCCGAGGCCTTGCTGGCGACCCTGATCGAGCGCTGCCGCGCGCTGCTGGCCGAACGCGGGATTGCGGCGCCGCGGGTGGTCGGGATCCACACCGGTGGCGTGTGGCTGGCCGAGCGGCTGGCGGCGGCGCTGGAACTGCCGGACCCGGTCGGGACGCTGGACATCAGCTTCTATCGCGACGATGTCGCGCACCGCGGGGTGAATCCCACCGTGAAGCCCTCGCAGATTCCGTGGGAGGTGGATGGCGCGGACCTGCTGCTGGTCGACGACATCCTGTGGAGCGGCCGGACCATCCGCGCGGCGCTGAATGAGCTGTTCGATTACGGGCGGCCGCGGCGGGTGCTGCTGGTAACGCTGCTGGCCCGCGATGGTCGGGAGCTGCCGATCCAGCCGGATGCCTGCGCGGCGACGTTGACGCTGCCGCCGGGGCAGCTGGTGAAGCTGCGCGGCCCGGCGCCGCTGTCGCTGGCGTTGAAGGAGGTGGCTTCCGATGCGTGACCTGCAGCATCGCGCCGATGGCAGCCTGAAGCACCTGATCAGCATCGAGGGGCTGAAGCGCGACGAGATTCTGCGGCTGCTCGATCAGGCCCGCGCGCTGATGCCGGGCAGCGAGCCGCCGCGCAAGCTGCCGCTGCTGCGCGGCCGGACGGTGGCCACGCTGTTCTTCGAGCATTCGACGCGGACGCGCTCGACCTTCGAGCTGGCGGCGACTCGCTTGTCTGCCGATGTGCTGCATCTGGACGTCAAGACGTCCTCGACCAGCAAGGGCGAGACGCTGCTGGACACGCTGGCGACGCTGCAGGCGATGCACATCGACCTGTTCGTGATCCGCCACCCGGTCAGCGGCGCGGCGCATTTCTTCGCCCAGCACGCGGCGCCGGGGGTCAGCATCCTCAACGCCGGGGATGGTCGCTACGGCCACCCGACGCAGGCGCTGCTCGACATGTACACGATCCAGTCGCGCAAGGCGCCGGACAACGATTTCAGCCGGCTGACGGTGGCGATCGTCGGCGATGTGCAGCACTCGCGGGTGGCGCGCTCGGCGATTTACGCGCTGAACACGCTTGGCGTCGGCGAGCTGCGGCTGATCGGGCCGAAGACGCTGGTGCCGGAGGCCTTCGAGGACCTGGGCGCGCGGATCAGCGGCTCGCTGGATGAGGGGCTCGCCGATGCCGACGTGGTGATCTGCCTGCGGCTGCAGCGCGAGCGGATGAAGGGCGCGTTTCTGCCCTCGGAACGCGAGTATTTCCGCCGTTACGGGGTCACCGCGGCGCGGCTGAAGAAGGCGAAGCCGGACGCGATCGTGATGCATCCGGGGCCGATGAATCGCGGCGTCGAGATCGACTCGGCGGTGGCCGATGGGCCGCAGTCGGTGATCCTCGATCAGGTCCGCAATGGTCTGGCGGTGCGGATGGCGGTGATGGCCACCGTGCTGGGCAGTCCGGTCCCGCGGCCGAATCTGGAAGGAGCCGGCGCATGAGCAAGCACCCGCAACGCGCTCCGGTCGAGCTGAAGAACGTCCGCCTGCTCGACCCCTTCCGCGGCGTCGACCGCATCGGCGATGTGCGGCTGTGGCCGGAAGGCCCCGAACCGATCAGCCAGGCCGGCCCCGGTGCGCTCGACGGCGACGGCCGCTGGCTGACGCCGCTGCTGGTCGATCTGGCCGCGCGGCTGCGCGAGCCCGGCGCCACCCACAAGGCCAGCATCGGCTCGGAGGCACGCGCCGCGCTGGCGCGCGGCATCGGCACGCTGGTGCTGCCGCCGGATACCGAACCGGCGATCGACAGCACCGCGGTGGTCGAGCTGATCCTCGAACGCGCCGGTCGGCTGGATCCAGCGCAGGCCGCGCGGGTGCTGCCAGTGGCGGCGCTGGTGCGCGGCCACGCGCAGGATCAGCTCTCGGAAATGGCGACGCTGGCGCACGCCGGCTGCGTCGCCGTCGGCCACCTCGGCAAGAGCCTGCGCAACGCCGCGCTGCTGCGTCGGGCGCTGCAGTACGTCGCCGGGCTGGATCTGACGGTGATGCTGCAGCCGATGGATGCGGACCTGGCCGAGGACGGCGTGGCGCACACCGGCCGCATCGCCGCGCGGCTCGGGCTGCCGGGCGTGCCGCCCAGCGCCGAGACACTGATCCTCGCGCGGGATCTGGAACTGGCCGAAGAGGCCGGCGCGCGGCTGCACGTGTGCCGGCTGTCCACCGCCAAGGGCGTCGAGATGGTCGCGGCCGCCAAGACGCGCGGCGTGGCAGTGACCTGCGATGTGGCGATGCACCAACTGTGGTTCAGCGAGCTGGACACGCTCGACCTCGACCCGCGCTTCCATCTGCTGCCGCCGCTGCGTCGCCAGCAGGACCGCGAGGCGCTGACCGAGGGCGTGAAGAGCGGCGTGATCGACTGCATCGTCAGCGACCACCAGCCGCACGACCGCGACGCCAAGCTGGCGCCCTTCGGCCTGACCGAGCCCGGCGCCTCGACGCTGGATGCCTTCCTCGGCCTCGGGCTGAAGCTGGTGCACGCCGGCGTGCTGAGCCCGCTCGGCTGGCTGACGCGCTGCGTCGCGGCGCCGGCCCGGGTGGTCGGCCTGCCGGCCAGCCGCACCGGCTGGATGCTGCTGGACCCGGAGGTGGACAGTGTGCAGACCGTCGACTCGCTGCTGTCGCGCGGCCACAACTCGCCCTTCCTCGGCTGGTCCCTGCCCGGCCGCGTCGACGCGCGCTTTCCCTTCCACGACTGAGCTGCAGAGATGAACGACCTCTTCGAAGCCGAGGACCGCCGGCGCTACCGCGCGCTGGTCGATGAACTGAATCGCCACGCCCACGCCTATTACGTGCTGGACGCGCCGACGCTGCCCGACGCCGAGTACGACCGGCTGTTCGAGCAGCTGAAGGCGATGGAGCGTACGCATCCGCACTTGATCAGCGACGACTCGCCGACCCGCCGCGTCGGCGGCAAGGCGCTCGCCGAGCTGAAGGAAGTGCGGCACGCGCGGCCGATGCTGTCGCTGTCCAACGCCTTCACCGACGCCGACGTCGAGGCTTGGGTGAAGCGACTGGTCGACGGCCTCGGCGAGGACGCCGAGGGTCAGCCGCTGGCCTTTGCGGCGGAGCCGAAGATCGACGGGCTGGCAATGAGCCTGCGCTACGTCGACGGCGAGCTGGTGCAGGCCGCCACCCGCGGCGACGGCGAGACCGGCGAGGACGTGACCCACAACGTCCGCACGATCCGCGGCCTGCCGCTGAAGCTGCCGACAGGCGCCCCAGCCGAGCTGGAGGTCCGCGGCGAGGTCTACATGCCGAACGCCGGCTTCGAGGCCTTCAACCGCCGCGCCCGCGAGCGCGGCGAACGCGAGTTCGTCAATCCGCGCAACGCCGCCGCCGGCAGCGTGCGGCAGCTGGATCCGGCGATTGCCGGCGCGCGGCCGCTGGCCTTCTTCGCTTACGGCTGCGCGACGCCGATCGCCGACACGCACAGCGAGACGCTGGCCAAGCTGCGCGCGCTGGGCTTTCCAGTGGCGGCCGATGCCGACCGCGTCGAGGGGTTCGATGGGCTGCTTGGCTACTACGCGCGGATCGGCGCTGCCCGCGCCAGCCTGCCGTATGGCATCGACGGCGTGGTCTACAAACTGGACCGCCACGACTGGCAGCAGCGACTGGGCTTCATCTCCAACGCGCCGCGCTTCGCGCTGGCGCACAAGTACCCGCCCGAGGAAGAACTGACCACGCTGCTGGCGGTGGACATCCAGGTCGGCCGCACCGGCGCGCTGACCCCGGTCGCACGGCTCAAACCAGTGTTCGTCGGCGGTGTCACCGTCAGCAACACCACCCTGCACAACTACGACGAGATCGCCCGCAAGGATCTGCGCGTCGGCGACACGGTCGTGGTCCGCCGCGCCGGCGACGTGATCCCGGAGGTCGCCCGCGCCGTGCTGGAACGGCGTCCGGCCGATGCACAGCCCATCGAGTTGCCCACCGCCTGCCCGGAATGCGGCTCGCCAGCGCGCCGCGACGAGGGCGAAACGGTGATCCGCTGCACCGGCGGCTTCATCTGTCCGGCCCAACGCCGGCAGGCGCTGGCGCATTTCGCCTCGCGCAAGGCGATGGACATCGAGGGTCTGGGGGATCGCTACATCGAGGATCTGGTCGCTTTCGGCATGGTCCAGGATGTGTCGGACCTGTACGCGCTGGATCTGGCCACGCTGTTGAAGCTGAAGGCGCTGACCGATGCACGCGATGGCGTGGTGCCCGATCCGAAGAAGAAGCCGACCACCCGCTGGGCCGAGAAGCTGCTGGAGGCGATCGAGCAGAGCCGCACGACCACGCTGGAGCGGCTGCTGTACGCGCTCGGCATCCGCGATGTCGGTGAGAACAGCGCCAAGCTGCTGGCGCGTCAGTTCGGCAGCCTTGCCGCACTGGAAGCCGCCGACGAGACCGCGCTGCGGGCGATCCGCGACATCGGCCCGGTGGTGGTGCGGCGGCTACGCGAGTTCTTCAGCGAACCACGCAATCACGCGGTGATCGAGCGGTTGAAGGCCCGCGGCGTGGTCTGGCCGGAATCGGCACCCGCCGCCAGCGCCGCCATCGAGGGCCCGCTGTCCGGCCGCACCTACGTGCTGACCGGCACGCTGCAGGGCTACAACCGCGATGCGGCGGCCGCGCAGCTGGAGGCCCTCGGCGCCAAGGTCAGCGACTCGGTGTCGAAGAAGACCACCGCGCTGATCGCCGGCGCCGCCGCCGGCTCGAAGCTCGCCAAGGCGCAGGCGCTCGGCGTGCCGGTGCTGGGCGAGGCGGATCTGCGCGCGCTGCTGGAGTCGCATGGCGGCTGATACCCCGCTGCGCGCGCGGCTCGCCGCGCGGGCCAAGCTGCACGCGGCGATCCGCGGATTCTTCGCCGAACGCGGCGTGCTGGAGGTGGTCACGCCGGTGCTCTCGCCCACCGGCACCACCGACCTGCACATCGACAGCTGGCGCGCCCAGCCGCTGGCGGCCACAAACGAGGCACCGCTGTGGCTGCGGACCTCGCCGGAGTTCTTCCACAAGCGGCTGCTGGCCGACGGGTCTGGCGAGATCTACGAGCTGGGCCCGGTGTTTCGCGCCGAGGAGATCGGGCCGCGGCATCGCTCGGAGTTCACGATGCTGGAGTGGTATCGGCCGGGCTGGGACGATGCCGAGCTGTGCACCGAGGTCGCAGACCTCGTTGCCGCGTGCTTCCGCGCCTTCGATCGCGCTCCGCCGCCGCTGCAGACGCTGAGCTTCGACGCCGCCTTCCGCCGCTACGCCGGCGTACCGGCCGAGGCCACACCCGCCGAGTACGCCGACGCCTGCGTCCGCGCCGGGGTGCCGGTGCCGGAGGGCGAACTGGACCGCGACGCCTGGCAGGACTGGCTGCGCGGCACGGTCATCGAGGCGGCGCTACCGGCCGACACCGCCACCTTCCTCACCGACTTCCCGGCTTCGCAAGCCGCGCTGGCCCGCCTGCGCGGCGACCCGCCGGTGGCCGCACGCTTTGAGCTATATCTGGGCCGGCACGAACTGGCCAACGGCTACCACGAACTCACCGACGCCGCCGAACAACGCCGCCGCTTCGAAGCCGACCGCACCCGCCGTCTGGCAGCTGGACGCGATTGCCCGCCGATCGATGAGGCGCTGATTGCCGCGTTGCAGCGTGGCCTGCCCGACTGCGCCGGCGTCGCGCTCGGTGTCGACCGGCTGCTCATGGCGCTCACCGGCGCACGGGATATTGCCGAGGTGCTGGCCTTTCCGGCTGGGTGAGGCCTCCGGGCAATCAGCAGCGCTCCGAATCGCGATGATCGGCGAGCTTTCGGCGTCGGGGCGGTGCCGGATTTCGCCGGCCGCATGAAATCGACCCCGACCATCGTTGCCCCTGTTTCACAGAAGTCTGGCATCGTCAGCGATGATACGCGCCCATCAGGGGAGGTTGTCTGTGAACACAGTCCAGCAGACTGTGGGCTTTTGCATTTCGGCCCGAGGGCGTGCCACGCTCACGCTCGCGTTGATTTCAGCGATATTGCTGCGCACGGCACAAGCCACCGCGGCTGCCCTGCAGGGGGATCTGGAGCCGTGGGTAGCGTTCGGTTTCAGCGTGATTTTTCCAGCCACCCTGGCCTTGCTGCTCTTGCGTTTGCCAGCCGCGCAAACCGCAGAGGGAGTTTTGATGCGGATCGCCACAGCGCTGCACATGGTGTGGATCATGGTGTTTCCGCCCTGGAGTTTGCTGTTGTTGTTGGGGTTGCCGGTGGCTTTCTTGATTGTGGAAATAGTGGAAACCCGTGCCCCGGAACGGATGCGTGTCTGGGTCAGGCAGACATGGGTGGCGGAATGCCAGAAGCATTGACCCAACCCTTGCCGCCCATGGCGCTGTTCGTGTTGCGGCACCTGTTGTTTTTGGGGCCGCTGGCGCTCTGTGTGTGGTTGTTTCACCTGAGACGCGGCGACGACCGTCTGGTGGTCGGGGCGGTGTTTGCTTTTCTGTACGGCTTGCCCATGGTGTTTGTCAGTCATGTCGTGGCCGGACACCTGGGGCTGTGGACTTATGGTGGTACCACGCTGCAGGTGCTCGGGGTGCCGGTGGATATCTGGATGGGCGGTGCCTTGCTCTGGGGTCCCGTGGCCTTTCTGGCCGCGCCGGCAAGCCCTCAGTGGCGCGCACCCGCGGCCTTCATCGCCATCAATGGCTTGACCCTGCCCATGTTGACCCCCTTCGTGAACCCGGGCCCCCACTGGTTTTGGGGGGTTGTTGGCGTGTTTTTGGTAGCGCATCTGCCCGCGCTCTACTTGGCGCAGTGGACCTGGCGGCAAATTCACCTGCCGCGCCGCGCGTTTTTACTGGCGTGTGCGTTCGCTCCGCTGGCTTTCTTTCTGATACCGACCCTGATCATGCATGCACTTGGGGGTGAGTGGGCGGTGCTGACCGAGCGCCCCGTCTGGGTGCTGGCGCTGGCGGTTATGGCTCTGGCAGCGGTAGCCACTTTGGGCTGGAGCAGTGTGCAGATGTTCGTGCTCTACGGTGAAGGCACGCCGATTCCGCTCGATCCGACGCAGCGGCTGGTGACCTCGGGCGTTTACGCCTACGTATGCAATCCGATGCAGCTTTCAACGGCTCTTGGTTTTTTGGTGTTGGGATGGTTGCTATGGAATCCCTGGGTTCTGGGTGGGGCGGGCATGGCCGTTGCATTCGTGCTGGGCATGGTGCGCTGGCACCATCGGCACGACCTCGAGCGGCGCTTTCCTGTCGACTGGCCCAGGTACCGCAGTCAGGTGCCCGAGTGGTTCCCGCGATGGAAGCCTTGGCAACCCTCTGCACCAGCCTCTGACAGCGCAACCCTGACCTTCGATGCCAGGTGCTCCGTCCAGCATGCGGCGGTGGCGGTGCTCCAGGCCCTGCGGCCCGTCGGCCTGGTGTGTGAGGGTGTGCCAGGGGCGCGCATGCGATACCGCGACCAGCGGAGCTTCACAGGCTGCGCCGCTTGGGCCATGGCGCTGACCCATGCCAACTTCGTGGCCATGATGGTGGGGTCTGCGGCGCTGCTCATTTTGCTGCCCGTGCGTGGATTGATGTCGAATCAAGACCGGGAAGCAGACTGATGCTGGGTTTGACCGCATTGTGGCGATTGAGATATGCGCCGCTGGATTTTTACGCTGAGCAACACCAGCGCCAGGGGGATTGCGCCCGGATCCGCTTGGGGCCCTACCGCCTGTGGCTGCTGTTTCACCCTCGCGAAATAGAGGCCTTGCTGACCGATTGCGCCAGCGACTTTGTCCGCTTTGAACGCCCGATGCGCGTGCTTGCGCAATGGAATGGCCAGAGCCTGCTCATTCAGGAAGGGGATGCCTGGCGCGCCCGTCGTCGTTACGTATTGCCCGTATTCGCACGCCGCCGGATGGCGCGATATGCCGAGCGCAGCGTGGCACAGGCCACCCGCCTGGCGCAGTCCTGGGCGGCTCGGTGTGGCCCCGATGGCGGGGTGACGCTGGACAGCGATCGCGAGATGGCTGGGCTGGCTCTGGACATTGCCCTGGATGCCATGTTTGGCCGCCAGACCGAGGCGCAGCGCGGGGCGATTGCACGGGCAGTGGCCATCTTCTCCGATGTGGCTTACTCCGAAACCGCTGGCCCCTGGCGCACACCGCGGTGGCAGCCCTTTGGCCGCGGCCCCGACAAACGCTGGGCCATCCAGACCATGGATCGTTTGGTGAAGCAGATGATCGAAGAGCGGTTGGCTGCGCCCCGGGACGAGGCTGGCGATCTGTTGTCCATGCTGCTGGACGGCGATCCCCACAAGGCCCGCGACGATGCCGTGACCCTGCTCATTGCCGGACATGAAACCAATGGAGCTGCCCTGTGCTGGTTGGGGCATTTGTTGGCGCAGAACCCGGAGGCGTTAGCGCTGGTGCAAGCCGAAGTGGACGCCGTGCTCCAGGGTCGCCCGGCGGTGTTGGACGACCACGAGCAACTCATTGTGTTGCGGGCGGCGCTCAATGAGGCGCTGCGACTTTTTCCACCTGCTTATGCGCTGTTTCCCCGCCGGGCGCTGCGCGACACTCAGGTGGGCGAGGCCAAGGTGTTGCGCAACGATTTGGTGGTGCTCACGCCCTGGGTCACGCACCGTGATCCGCGCTGGTTTGAAACGCCTGAGGCTTTTTCTCCCCAGCGCTTTTTAGCGCCGCCCGCATGGCCCTCCTACGCTTACTTCCCATTCGGGGCGGGGCCGCGCAGCTGCATTGGGCAGCAGGTGGGGTTGGTGGAAATCACGCTGGCCATGGCGACGCTGTTGAAACACTTCACACCGCAACCCACCCCAGGCCCGGTGCTCCCGCAAGCCCAGTTTTCACTCCGACCCCAAGGCGGCTTGCAGCAGCGGTGGACGCTGCGTTCCACCTTGGCGCCTTAAAGCCACACGCAGCCACACGGCAATACTGTGTTGACTGCACCCACAACGTGGTCAAGTGCTGACTCCCCCTGGCCCACACAGGCGATCGGCCGGCCATCCATCGTGATCGCCAGGGCCGCGGTCCCTCCACCGAACACCGCACCACACGATGCGAGCCCGATCACCGCATCGGCCAGCCCGGTGGCAATCGGACGGACAGACCGACCCGTTAACCGGTCACGATCACGGTGTGTCCGATTCAGGGCGGCTGGCTCCTTGATCGGCCAGCGCCGCGGCTTCTGCACCTTGGCAACACCCGCGTCGTTGCCGCGCAGCCCAGCGACGAGAGGACGGATCGAAGCCGAGGCGGTCGCCGGAGTGAGTCCCGCAGGTTCAATCCCGCGAGCGGTACACCGCGGCGTGGATGCAGGCACAGATGCTGATCAGGAACCAGCCGAAGGGCGCGAAGCCCAGTGTCAGCAGCCAGGTCAGTCCGCCGACCAGCACCGCCATGCCGAACCAGAACAGCGCCCAGAGCACCCGGCCCTGCACCAGTTGACCGAGGCCGGGGATGAACAGGCTGCACAGCGCTGCAATGACGTTGCCACCGCTACCCGGACTACTCATGGCCTTCCTCCTGTGATGTCGTTCGAACCCGACCCGATCGACGCTGCCGCAAATCGCGCGTCGGCGGCAGCGCCGGAAGTCCTGTATCGCGACTTCGTTCAGATGGTCGCGAAGTGCTCGCGGGCGAAGGCCACCCGCTCGGCTGGATCCGGACTGAGGCTGGGCAGCGCCTCGATCTTCTTCAGCCGATGCCGCAGGCCGTTGCCGTTGGCGATCTGGATCGCCAGACCCGGCCGTGCGTTCAACTCCAGAATCATTGGCCCCAGCTGCTTGTCCAGCACCATGTCGACGCCGACATAGCCAAGTCCGCTCATGTCCGAGGCCCTGGCCGCGATCATCAAGAGCTCGTCCCAGCGCGGGATGGCGAGGCCGATGATCGAGTGTTCGGTGTCCGGATGCTCCTTGACCAGCTCGGTGCCCCAGACGCCACGACGGGTCAGGCCGGTCGGGATGTCGATGCCGACGCCGATCGCACCCTGGTGCAGGTTGGCCTTGCCGTCGCTCATGCGGGTCGGCAGGCGGATCATCGCCATCACCGGATAGCCGCGGAACACGATCACCCGCACGTCCGGTACGCCGCGGAAGGAGACGTGGTCGAAGATCGGGTCGAACTGCACGCAGTACTCGATCAGCACGTGATCCGGCTGGCCGCCCAGCGAATACAGACCGGACAGCGCGTTCGACAGGTGGTGGTTGAACTCCTCGCGGCCCATCAGGTTGCCGTTGCTGCGCCGGTACTTGTCGCCGCGTCGCCCCGTGATGACCACGATGCCGTCGCCGCCGGAGCCGTGCGCCGGCTTGACCACAAACTGCTCGTAGGCCGCGATCTTCGTGTGGACTTCCTCGATCTCGTGCTCTTCGCGGACCACGGCATAGAGCTTCGGCACCGGCAGTTCGTGCTCGATCGCCATCTGCTTGGTGATCAGCTTGTCGTCCACCCGCGGATAGAAGCGCCGCGGGTTGTACATCAGCACGTACTCGGCATTGCGTCGGCTGATGCCGAGCAAGCCGAGCTTGTCGAGGTTGCGCCAGACCTTGATCGGGTTGAACAGCCAGTTCACGGCTTGCCCTCACCGTCCTTGTGGCCCGCCGCCGGCGCGGTCGCCCCGGCGGGCGGCAGCTGCTCGGCCAGCTCGGAGAGCTTCTTGAAGCGCAGCAGCTCGTTGAGCCGGTAGCCGGAGTAGCGGCCGATCAGCAGCGTCATGGCGAACAGCACCAGCAGCAGCTCGGGGAACACGAAGATCAGGTGGTTCAGCGGCTCCCAGCTCATCACCAGATAGGCCAGCACTGCCACCAGCAACGAGCCGAAGCCCTGCTTGAGCGCGTACATCGGTCCGCGTTCGTCCCAGGCGATCGACATGCGCTCGATGGTCATCGCCATGATCACGATCGGGAACAGCGCCACCGACAGGCCCACCTCGATCTGCAGGCGGTTCGACACGATGCTGACCAGCGCCATCAGCATCACGGTCAGGATCAGCACCGCGGTCAGACGCGGCACCAGCAGCAGCTTCAGTTTCTCCATCAGGAAGCGCGCCAGCAGGCCCAGACCGACGATGACCACGAACAGCGTCACGCCCGGCAGCAGGTTGGTGTGACCAAAGGCCAGCGCGATCAGGACCGGCATGAAGGTGCCGAAGGTCTTCATGCCGATGATGTTGCGCAGGATCAGCATCACGAAGGCGCCGATCGGAATCATCACCAGGATTCGGTACGTCGCCTGTGCATCAACCGGCAGCGACAGCAGCGAGTACTGGATCAGCGGCGCATTGCGGATCTCGGTACGGCGCTCGGCGATCGCCAGCGCATCGACCATGTTGCGCTGGATGGTGATCTCCAGGTTCGGCGACTTGTCGGCATCGACGGCGAGCAGATCGCGCGGGCTCTTGCTCCACAGGAAGAAATGCTCCGGCCAGCCGACTTCGGCGGTTTCGAAGTCGATCGAAATCCACTGCGTCTGATTGTGGACCTGCAGGATCGGCTTCAGCTCGGCCTGCGCCCGGTTGCTCTCCGGATCGAGCACAACGCCCCAGACCAGTCGCGTCGGAATCTTGCGGATCGCCAGCGCCGAGGCGATGAAGCGCACCTGCTGCTCGCGGGTGGTGCGCGACTCCAGCAGCACCTCGGCCTCGCTGCTCAGCGGCTGCTCGACGAAGCGGCGCACCCACACCTGCGCGAAGCTGGCAGTGTCGACGCTCTGCTCGCGCACCGACTCGAACAGCGTGTTGATCGCCGCCGTCTCGATCTCGGACAGTTCCGGCGGCTTGCCCACGGTCGGAGCCGGCTCGGGAATCGAGGGCGTCAGGTCCGGGATCACCGAAGCGCGGTAGTACAGGACCTGGCGGCCGCGCGGCGCGTTGCGGATCGTCCATTCCAGCTGCCGGCCTTCCCGGTGACGGGTGTAGTTCTCACCGTAGCCGCGCGACACCAGCCGCTCTTCCAGCACCGTGTACCCGGGCGTCGCACCGGCCGCCTTGCTCGGCACCTGCAGCACCACCCGGTTCGGCCCGCTCTTGCCGTCGAACTCGACCCGCGCCTGCACCGTGAAGGTCGCGACTTCCTCGCGCGGCGAGATCGGGAATTGCAGGACCTGCCACTTGTACCAGGCCAGGCCGAGTCCGAGGCTCGCGATGACCAGGGCGAGCAGGTACAGATGCGACTTCTTCATGCGCAAGCCACGGTAATGGAGGGCGCGCGAGTATAGGCGGCGTCACCGGGCCGCGTGGCAAGGCTCCGGGGGACGCTCGAAAGGCACCGGCTCAAGCCGTCGCCACGGTATCCGGGCGCCGGCATCGGTCCCTCGGGCAGCTCAGGCGCCGACCAGCCGCCCTTGGCTGATTCGCCGCACCGTGTCCAGCCGGCCGGCGAGGCGCAGATCGTGGGTAACGATCACCAGCGCAGTGCCGAGCTCGCGGTTCAACTCCAGCATCAGCTCGAAGACCTGCGCGGCCGTGCCCTCGTCGAGGTTGCCGGTGGGTTCGTCGGCCAGCACGCAGGCCGGCCGGGTCACCAGCGCGCGCGCCACCGCGGCCCGCTGCCGCTCGCCGCCGGAGAGTTCGCCGGGCTTGTGGGTCAGCCGCGCGCCCAGGCCCACGCGCTCCAGCAAGGCACGCGCCTCGCCCTGCGCTTGCGCGACTGACTGACCGCGGATCAGCAGCGGCAGCGCGACGTTCTCCAGCGCGCTGAACTCCGGCAGCAGGTGGTGGAACTGGTAGACGAAGCCCAGCGACTGGTTGCGCAGGTGGCCGCGGGCGGCCTCACCGAGCCGGTCCAGCCGTTGGCCGAGCAGCTTGACCTCGCCGCGGGTCGGCAGGTCCAGCCCGCCCAGCAGATGCAGCAGCGTGCTCTTGCCCGAGCCGGAGGCGCCGATGATCGCCAGCCGCTCGCCCTTGCTCACCGTCAGGTCGATGCCATGCAGCACCGGCGTTTCCAGCCGGCCCTCGCGATAGACCCGGGCGACATCGCGCGCTTCGATGATCAACTCACTCATAGCGCAGGGCCTCCGCTGGCTGGGTCCGAGACGCCCGCCAGGCCGGATACAGCGTGGCCAGCACGCTGAAAGCCAGCGAGATCAGCGCGATGCTCCAGACGTCGGGCCAACGGACCTCGCTGGGCAGGAAGTTGATGTAGTAGATGTCGCCCGGCATCGCCTCGAAGCCGAACAGCCGCTCCAGCAGCGGCACCAGCGTGCGGACATTGAAGGCGACCAGCACCCCGAGCGCCACACCGGCCAGCGTGCCGACCACCCCGATCGTGGTGCCCTGCACCACGAAAATCTTGAGGATGCCGGCCGGACTCATGCCCAGCGTGCGCAGGATCGCGATGTCGGCCTGCTTGTCGGTCACCACCATCACCAGCGTCGAGACCAGATTGAAGGCGGCGACGCCGACGATCAGCGACAGGATCAGGAACATCGTGAAGCGCTCGGTCTTGACCGCGGCGAACAGGTTGGCGTGCTGCTGGGTCCAGTCGCGGACCCGGTAATCGCCGCCCAGCGTGCTGGCCAGCTCGCGGGCGACCGGCCCGGCCTTGAGCAGCTGCTTGAGCTTCAGCCGGACGCCGCTGACCGCCGAGTCCATCCGGTACAGCCGCTGCGCATCCGCCCAGTGGGTCAGGATCAGGCCGCTGTCGTACTCGTACATGCCGACTTCGAAGATGCCGACCACGGTGAAGCGGCGGACCGTCGGTACCACGCCGGCCGGGGTGCTGCGCGACTGCGGCGCGTAGACCGTGATCTTGTCGTCGAGGTCGACGCCGAGCTTCCAGGCCAGCTCGCGGCCGATCACCACGCCGTACTCGCCCGGTTTCAGTGCGGCCAGACTGCCGGCCTTGACCTGCGTGGCGACGTCCGAGACCGTGGCTTCCAGCGCCGGATCGACCCCGCGCACCAGCGCCCCGGAGACGCCGCGGCCCTGCACCAGCGCCTCGCCCTCCACATACGGTGCGGCAGCCAGCACCTCCGGATGCACCTTGGCCCGCTCCAGCACGGCCTCCCAGTCGTACAGCGGCCCGGCCGCGCCGGCGATCGTGGCGTGCGAGACCATCGACAGGATCCGGCCTCGCATCTCGCGCTCGAAGCCGTTCATCACCGAAATCACGATGATCAGCGCGGCCACGCCGACCGCGATGCCGATCATCGAGGCCAGCGAAATGAAGGAAATGAAGTGGTTGCGGCGTTTGGCGCGGGTGTAGCGCAGCCCGATCGCGAGGGTCAGCGGCTGGAACATGGGTGCAGGGTCATCAGGGCACGCATCCGTGCGCGATCGGCTGGAAGCAGACTGTCCGGCCAGAGCAGTTGCGGCGTGCCCGCCGCGGGATACAGCACATCGATCGGACCGATCCGCCAGGCATCGTGGAGCGGCACCGGGGGCTCGGCGCCGCGGGCGAGTCGGAGCCCCTCCGGACCGACCGAGAGCGTCAGCGGTTCCATCGGCGGGCGGCGGTCGAGCATGCGGGTCAGCCGCTGGCGCTGGCTGAACCCGGCCCCGGCGCACAACGCGACGAGGACGGCCGCGACCACCGGCGGCACCACCAATCCCAGGGTCACGATACCGGCCAGCAGGACCAGACCCTGCAGCCCGATCGGCCAGCGACTGGGCATCGGCTCAAGCCGGACCGAGGGCGTGGATCGCATCGACCATCGCTGCGAGTTCGGCGGACTCCGGCCGCCGCCGCCCGCTGAGCCAGGCCCACAGCACGTCGTCCTCGACGGCAAGCAAGACGCGGAAGGCCTCGCGCTGCGGCGCCGCGGCGGTCGGCCAGCCGCGCTCTAGCCAGGCCAGCAGCAGCGCGTCCATTTCCTTCATGCCGCGCCGGCATTGCCAGCGCAGCCGCTTCAGTTCGGTGGTCTCGTCCATGCGCCGGATTGTGCGGGGTGCCGGGCCAGCCGGACGTGAGCGGACGCGCCGCTGATCAGAAGTCCGCCGTACGCCGCCAGCGCTGCGCAGCCTCCGGCCACGGCCGACACGGCGTCACACGCATCGCGTGGTTGACCAGATACCAGTCGCGCCGGTTGCTGCGGCCGGCATGAAGCGCCTGCGCGGCGTCGAAGCAGGCCTCCAGATTGACCTTCTGCACCAACAGCCAGCGCCGCTCCGGCGCCGCGGCCAGCCAGTCGACGGCCTGCTGCTCCTGGGTGGCCCGCGGGCTCAAGAAGCCGAAGATCACCGTGCCCGGCGCAGCCTGCAGCAGGTTCTGCTCCTTCCAGCTGAGCAGGCCCAGCTCCGCGCCAGCCGGCAGCCGGGCGTGCACCTCGCGGGTCAAGCCGCTGGCCGAGGACTCGGCGTCCAGCCGCGGATACAAGAGCCAGCCATAGCCCAGCCACAGCCCGGCCATCGCCCCGCACAGCGCCGCGAAGCCCCACGGCTGCCCGCGCTGGCGGCGCAGCGTCATCCACAGGCCGAACGCCAGCGCCAAAGCCAGCCCGCCGGTGGCCGCCACCATGCCCCAGGGCGCGGCCTCGTAGCGCTCGGCGAGCCGGCGCTCGTAGCCGGGTTCGCCGAACACCGCGAGCAATCCGGCCGTCAGGATCAACCCGCCGATCAACAGCCCCAGCGTCAGGCACAGCCGCTGGAAGCCACGCCGGCGCAGCAGGATCGGCAACCAGCGCGCCAGCAACCACCCGAAGGCCGGCAGCGCCGGCAGGATGTACAGCGAGCGCTTGCCGCTGGACAGCGTGAAAAACAGCAGCACCAGCCCGACGAACAGCGCCAGCGCGGCGTCTCGGCCGCCCAACCGCGACCGATGCCGCCAGGCCACGCGCAGCAGCAGCGGCAGCGCGAAGATCAGCGGCCACCAGCTGGTCACCAGCACTTCCGCGTAATGCCAGAGCGGCTTCTGATGGTTGGCGTAGGCCACATAACGATGCGCGGTCTGGCCGATCAGGATCTCCTGCGCGTAGGCCCGCACCGCGCCGTCGGTATCCAGCGCCACGCCGATGGCCAAGGGCAGCAGCCACACCGACACCGCGGCGAGAAAACCAGCCGCCACTGCCAGCACGTTACGCAGCCGGGTCGGCTCGCTGACCAGCCCCCCCGCGTTCCAGCGCAGCGCCAGCGCGGTGCAGAGCGGAAACAGCAGCGCCAGCGCGCCGGTGCCCTTCAGGATCGTGCCGAGGCCGGCGAAGGCGCCGGCCAGCAGCGGCCAGCCAATCCAGCCGCGGGCCTGCTGCCAGGCGGCCTGCGCCTCGGCGCGCGCGGGCAGCAACTGGAAGCGGGCGAAGGCGTAGATCGAGGCGGTCACGAAGGCCAGCAGTACCGCGTCGATCTGAGCACTGCGGATCTGCTGGGTGTAGGCCAGCGTGAACAACGTGAACCAGCCCAGTGCCCGCGCCGCGCGTTCGCCGTCCAGCCGACGGGCCAGATCGCGCAGCAGCGCCAGCGTGGCGAGCCCCGCCAGCAGCGAGGGCAGCAGGAAGGCCCAGGTCCACGAACGGATCAGCGCGTAGCTTCCCGCCAGCAGCCACATGAACAGCGGCGGCTTGTCCGGATACAGCTCGCCGCCGCGCATCGGCAACAACCATTGGCCGCTGTCCCACATCGTCTTCGCGACCAGCACGAAGCGCGGCTCGTCGGCCGGCCACGGATCACGCAGGCCGTAGCCCGCGGTCAGCACCAGCAGGGCGACCAGCCAAAAGCGCAGGGCTTCGGCACGATCGAGGCGGTGGGCGTGGGTGATGCGCAGCAGATTCACGAGACAAGACCGCTCCGGAATGCGAGCCGCGGATTCTGCCGCGCGCTGGATCGCCGATGCGGTTCCAGGGACGTTTTCGACATCGCAGTCGTCCGGGTGTTTGACGACGCCCGCCACCTGCAGGGTGCAGGGCGTCGCGATGCGCACCATCGAGGTCACACCTCCGGATGCCTTGCGACTGGGATTCCCGGCATCAGCGGCGGCGCCACGAGATTTTCGGAGAACCCGGGGTATCCCGCGTCGGGGAAGCATCGAAACTGACCGATCATTCGACATCCGCCCGGATCTCGACCGGGGGTTTCCGAGGTTCTGATGAGTCTCACCCTGCTGCTCTTGCTGTTCCTGGCGATCGCGCTGTCGATCGCGATCGCGGTGGCGCTGAATCGCACGCTGACGCGTCGAGGCCGACCTGCACCACCCCGCCGCCCGAAGAAGGGCCCCCGTTCTCGACGCGCTCACTCGTCCAGCCACGGCATGGACTCCCACGACCACCATCGGCACCGGGACGACCCGAACCTGGTCGGCACCCTCGGAGCAGTCGGGCTGGTCGCGGCGATCGCGACGGCAAGCGAATCGGCCAGCGATGAACGCGACCGCCAGTGCGACCCGGAAGCTGGAGATTCCGGGGGCTACAGTGATTGCAGCAGCGACAGCGGTGGCTCGGACGGCGGGGGTGGTGACGGCGGCGACTGAAGGACCCTGGCAGAGCCGGGTACTTCGCAAGCGCCCGGGATCAGCCAGCCAGTAAGTGGTGCCCGCAGGTCGCGGCCCATCCCGATTTCGCAGGCAGCACGAGCGTCAGCCGGCGTCGTCCTGCCCCTTCAGCGCTCCCAGCTGCCGGCGGGCGTCGCGGTCCGGGCGCCCTTCGGGCGGTCGATAACCCAGCGCTCCGGCCCGCCGGGCGGCCCGTTCGGCCTCGCGCGCGACCATGCTCTGCTCGGACTCGCGGTACAGCCGGGCGGCATCGGCGCCGGACCCGCGTCGATCCGAAAGGGCCAGCACGGACACCACAAAACGCTCGCCCTCGCGCTGGATGCCCAGGACCTGCCCGACCTTCACGAGCCGCGAGGGCTTGGCCACCACGCCATCGACCTCGACACGCCCTGCATCGGCGGCCTGCTTGGCCTGCGAACGGGTCTTGTAGAAGCGCGCCGCCCACAGCCACACGTCGAGACGCAGACTGTCGGAAGCGGCGGAAGTGGACTCGGCCATCGGCAGAAGGATCGGCAGTCGGAGAGACGCCGCATCCTGCCAGAGCCGCGGTCGCGCCTGCCCGGCGCTGCCACGGCCCAGCACCGTTCGCCGCGGCGGACCGAGGCACAATTCACGAAATGGACCTCGAAGAACAACCGACCCAGCGCACCCTGGCCGAGGCCCTGGCCCCGATCGCCGAGGCGGATGCGCTGGCGGCCGACAGTCGGATCGGGCCGTTCCGGATCGTCCGGCTGCTCGGCCGCGGCGGCATGAGCAGCGTCTATCTGGCCCGGCAGCTGTTCCCGGTGGACCGCGAGGTCGCCCTGAAGCTGCTGGCCCGCCGCGAAACCGATCCGCGCGCGCTGACCTGGTTCGAGATGGAGCGGCACACGCTGGCGCGGATGCAGCATCCGGCAATCGCGCAGATCTTCGATGCCGGCGCCACCGACCACGGGCTACCGTGGTTCGCGATGGAGTTCGTCGACGGCCTGCCGGTCACCCGCTATTGCGACCGCGAGGCGCTGGATCTGCGGGCCCGGCTCCGGCTGTTCATCGCGATCTGCCACGGCGTCCACCACGCCCACCAGAAGGGCGTGATCCATCGCGACCTGAAGCCCTCGAACCTGCTGGTCGCCACCGTCGACGGCCGCCCGCAGCCGAAAATCATCGACTTCGGCATTGCCACCGGCGTCCAGCGCGCGCCCGGCAGCCAGACCGACGGCGCTGGCACGCCGGAATTCATGAGTCCCGAACAGGCCGGCCTGGTCGACGGCGATGTCGACGTGCGCTCGGACGTGTTCTCACTGGGCGTCGTGCTGTTCGAGCTGCTGACCGGCGGTCGGCCCTTCGGCGCGGTCTCGCTGCAGGCCTGGCGCGCGGTGCGCGAGCGTGGCGCGACGCCGGCCATCCGGCTGCGCGATCCGCTGGAAGTCCTCGCGCGACCGGGCCATCCGCTGGACGCCATCGCCGCTCGCCGTGGACTGTCGGCGCAGGCCCTGCCCCGCCGGATTCGCGGCGAGCTGACGGCGATCCTGCGGCGGGCCACCGCGACCGATCGCGCCGATCGCTACGACAGCGCCGAGGCGCTGGCCGCCGACCTCGGCCGATACCTGGCCCGCGAGCCGGTCGCCGCCATGCCGCACCGACCGATCTACCGGATCGCCACGTTCATCCGCCGCAATCGGCTGGCGGTGGCCATGAGCGCGGCGCTGCTGGCCGCGCTGCTGGTCGGTCTGGCCGCGACCGTGAACGCGCTCGACGCCGCCCGCGAGGCGCAGGCACGGGCCGAGTCTGCACTCGCCCGCGCGCAGGCAGCGGAGGACGACGCCCGTCGCGAAGCCCGGGTGTCGGAGGCGGTCTCGACCTTTCTGATCTCGGACCTGATCGGCGGCGTCACCCTCGCCCAGCGCGGCGATGCACGGCAGACCACCCTGCTCGACGCCCTCCGCGACGCCACCGGGAGCATCGGCGCACGCTTCGCCGAGGATCCACTGGCCGAGGCCGGCGTGCGGATGGCACTGGGCGCGAGTCTGGAGAACCTCGCCGAGTACGACGCGGCGCAGCAGCACTTCGAGCGCGCCTCGGCGCTATATCGCCAAGCGCTCGGGCCGGATTCCCCGGAAGCGCTGCAGGCCGAGGCCGCCGCTGTCGACAGCCTCTCGTATCGTGGTGCGAGGATCGAGGCGCAGGCCCGGATGCGGGCGCTGATTCCGCGGATGACGTCAGCGCTGGGGCCCGAGCATCCGGCGACGCTGCGGGCGAAACACACGCAGACGATCCTGCAGGGGCCATCGAACGCGCCGGCAGAGCCGGCGCGCTGAGGCCGCTCAGGCTTACTCGACCAGCGCTTCCTTCAGGAACTCCGGCGTCGCCATCGCCGCCTTGTGGGTCTCGGCGTTGTAGTAGCGGGTCGGGAACTTCTTGGTGGTGGCGCCGCGCTCGCGGAAAGTATTGAGGTCGATGCCCTTGCGGGCCATCGTGCAGCTCCACCAGCCACTCGGGTAGCAGGGCTGCGGGAAGCACAGCGTCTTCAGGTGATTGAAGCCGGCGCCGCGCATCTGCGTGCGCAGCTTGCGGATCAGATCGATATGAACCAGCGGCGATTCCGACTGCTGCACGACCATGCCGCCGGGCTTCAGCGCCTTGAGGCAGCTCTGGTAGAAGGACTGGGTGAACAGCCCTTCGGCCGGTCCGATCGGGTCGGTGGAATCGACGATCACCACGTCCACCGACTCCGGCTCCTGCGCGGCCATGAACTTGATCCCGTCATCGAAGATCAGCGTCGCCCGCGGGTCGTTGTTGGCGGTGCACAGCTCCGGGAAGTAGCGTTCGGCCAGCCGGGTCACCCGCTCGTCGATCTCGCACTGGATCGCGACTTCGACTTCCTCGTGCTTCAGCACTTCCTTGAGCGTGCCGCAGTCGCCGCCGCCGATCACGATCACCCGCTTGGCGCGCGGATGGGTGAACAGCGCCGGGTGGGCCATCATCTCGTGATACAGGAAGTTGTCGCGGCTGGTCAGCATGATGCAGCCGTCGATCACCATCAGATTGCCCCAGTCGGTGGTCTCGTGGACCTCGATGGTCTGGAAGGGCGTCTTTTCCGCGTGCAGCAGCCGCGTGGTCCTGAAGCCGATGGCCGAGTTGGAATACTCGTGTAACTCGTGAAACCAGGTGGTGTTCGACATCGGGTAGCCGGCAGCGTGGAGGGGAAAGCGGCGCCGATTGTAGCCACAGCCGGGGCAGGCGCCGGAAGTCGCGTTGCCCTCACGATTAGCGATGCCGGCCTGCGGCAGAATTGCAGGGGTCCGACACTCCCGTCGCCACGTCATGGATCCCCGATGCTTCGTTCCTTCCTCGCCGGCGTGATGCTCGCCGGCAGCGCCGCCGCCCAGACCATCCCGGCCGACCTGCGGCTGACCTCGCTGGGGCTTTCGGGGCTGAGCCAGCCGCTATCGATCCGCCACGCCGGCGACGGCAGCAATCGCTTGTTCGTCGTCGAGAAGACCGGCTCGATCCGGGTGATCGTCAATGGCGCGCTGCAAGCCACGCCCTTCCTGACCATCCCGGTCACGACCACCAGCGAATCCGGCCTGCTCGGCCTCGCCTTCCACCCGAACTTCCGCAACAACGGCCGCTTCTACGTGGCTTACACCAAGCCGGCCGGCCAGCCGGCGCTCGGCGCCACGCCCGATCAGGCGATCGCCGAGTTCCAGGTGTCGGCCGGCAACCCGAACGTCGCCGACCCGGCCACCCGCCGGGAAATCATCGCGGTCCCGGATCTGGCCGGAAACCACAACGGCGGCGACATCCACTTCGGCCCGGACGGTTTCCTGTACTGGGCGATGGGCGACGGCGGCCCGCAGAACGACCCGAACCAGTTCGCCCAGCGGCTCGGGCGCTTCACGGTCAGCACGCGCGAGTACTACCTGCTCGGCAAGATCCTGCGGATCGACATCGACAACAACAGCCCGACGCCAGCCGCCAACCAGTGCGCCGCCCGCGGCCAGGCGGCAAATTACGCGATCCCGGCCACCAACCCGTTCGTCAACAACCCGGATGCCTGCGCCGAGATCTGGCATTACGGCCTGCGCAACCCGTGGCGCTTCAGTTTCGATCGGCAGTCGGGCCGGATGTGGATCGGCGACGTGGGTCAGAGCGCCTTCGAGGAAATCAACCGCGTCGAGGCCGGCGCCAGCGGTGTCAACTTCGGCTGGCGCTGCCGCGAGGGCTTGAGCGCCACCAGCAACGTCAACAACGGGCTGTGCGTGGGCATCAGCGGCCTGACCGACCCGGTGGCGGACTACGGTCGCAGCACCGGCCAGTCGATCAGCGGTGGCTACATGTATCGCGGGCCGATCACCCCGCTGCGCGGTATCTACATCTACGCCGATTACCTCTCGCAACGGATCTTCATGCACCGGCCGGGCGATGACGGCACCCGCACTCCCTTCGAGTGGACCCGCAACGCCAACGGCAACTGGGTCAGCTTCGGCGAAGACGAGGTCGGCAATCTCTACGTGGTCGACATCGGCGGCGGGCAGGTCTACCGCTTCGAGTCGCCCTCGACGCCGACGGACGGCGTTTTTGCCAGCGGTTTCGAGGGCTGAAAACCGCACTACCCGCGCTGCTCGGGCTGCTGGCGGTGCTGATCGCACCGTCAGTGCCGGCCATCACGGTTTCCGGCGGCGAATTGCTGAGCGGGCAGCACGCCGCGCTTGAGACGCGCTTCACCGCCCTGCGCGGCGCTTCCGACCGATCCCGCCGGGCGCTGGCGCTGGAGCTGGCGCAGCTCACGCCCGCCTACCTCGAGGCCCAGCAGGTCTGGCGCGAAGCCCGACCCGGGCAACCCTGGCCCCTGCTGGTCATCGGTCTGACCGAGACCCGCCGAGCCGAAGGACTGCTGGACGGTCAACCGCTGCATGCGCTGCCCGCCACCCGCCGCCAAGCGGTGCAGCAGGCCTGGACCGAGGCGCGCACGGCGCTGGAAGCGGCCCTGAGGCTCGAACCGGCGCTCGGGCCCGCCCACGCTGCGCTACTGCGGCTGGAGCGCGAGGGCATCCGCGGCATGAGCGCGCGCGCGCTGTTTGAGCGTGCGCGCCGGCAGGCCGGCGGTTCCTGGAGTCTGCTGGCGGAAATGCTCGACGCCGCGGTTGGCGAGGCCGCCCCCGCGCGCAAGACGCTCGAATACCTGCACGGCGTCACCCGGCGGGCGATCGGGCGACACGCCGATTTCGCGATGCTGGCGGCGACCGCCGACTGCGCGCTGCTGCAGGCCGCCGAGTATCTGGATGCCGAAGAACGCCGGGACGCCCTGGCCGAGGTCGAGGGACAGCAGGACAGTGCCTACTGCCAGGATCGACAGGCCGCGCTGGCGCTGGCAGCAGGCGACGACGGTGCCGCGCTCGGCCATGCGCTGATCGCCGAACGCCAGCAACCCGACGACGCCCGGCGTCTGCGCATCGCGGCGCTGCTTGCCGCCCGGCAAGGCCCGGTGGCGGCGCGACTCTGGCTGACCGAGGCCATCGACCGTCACGGCCCGACCCCGGCGACGCTCCGTCGGCTGGCCTCGCTGCACTGGCAATCCGGCGAGGACGCCGATGCGCGCCGCCTGCTCGGACTGACGGTAGTGTGGTTTCCGCTCGACGAGGCGGCGTGGGCGCTGCGGGGCCAGCTGCTGACGCGCGAGCCCGGCGAGCGCGAAGCCGCCGCGCAGAGCCTGGCCACCGCGGCGCGCCTGGATCCGTCGCGCGTGGCGCTGTGGGGCGAGCTGATGCGGCTCTACGCGCAGCTGCCCTGCCCGGCGACGCCGTTTCGCTTCAGCGCGGTCTGCACCGCCTGGCGCTGCCCGGATCGAGTGCGTCGTGATGCGGGTCTGGCCGCGCTGGCACGGCAGCTGGAGCGGCGCTGCAGCTGAGGACCAGGACGCTCACTGATTGCAGCGGGCGGTCAGTTCATTGAGCTTCTGTGGGTTGAGCGCCTCGAGGCCACGTTGGGCCTCGCGGTTGGTGCAGTCGTACTGGGTCAACACCTGCACGTACAACTCCTCCGCACTGTCGAAGTTCTGTAGCCGCGCGAAGGACTGAGCCGCCGCCAGCTTGTCCTGCATTTCGATGGACTGCTCCCGCGTCAGGACCGCGCCATCCACCTGGACGGGCGCCGGCGCCGGACCGGTCGGCAGCGACGGCTCGCCTTTCGGCCAGAACACCACCGCGAGCACCAGAACCAGTACCGCCGCACCGCCTGCGGCGACTGGCACCAGCGGCAGGCCACCGGGCAGCGGGCTCTTCGCCCGGGTGATCAGCGTCGGCGACTCACCCGCGGTGGCCGCACCGGTGGTGCCGGTGGCCGAGCGTACGGGCGTCGGGGTCGGCGTCGACACCACCGTGGCGCCGTCCGGCACCCCGCCGCCGCGCAGCGCCTCGGAGGTACCGGTGCCCAGTCGCCGGGTCGAGGGCTCGTTGGCGGGGCCGCCCGACCGCGCCCGCTTCAGTGCATCGACCATCGTGGCGGCGTCCGGATAGCGGTCGTCCGGTTCCTTGGCCAGCAGTTTGTTGACGATGCCCTGGAAGCGCGTGTGCTCCGGCGGCAACGGCGGCACCGGTTCGTAGACGTGGGCGTAGCTCACCGCGAACGTGTCCCGGCCCTCGAAGACCTTCCGACCGGTCAGCAGCTCGTAGAACATCACGCCCATCGCGTACAGGTCGCTGCGGGCATCGATGGTCTTGCCCATGCAGCGCTCGGGGCTCATGTAGTGCGGCGTACCGACCACTGCGCCGACCTGGGTGAAGCTCGACGTGCTGGCCATGTCCTTGGCGATGCCGAAATCCACCAGCACGGCCTTGCCGCTCTCGTGGAACATCACGTTCTCGGGCTTGATGTCGCGGTGCAGGATCCCCTTCCGGTGCGCGTGATCGAGTGCGCCGCCGATCTGGATCATCACCTCCAGGGCATCCTCGGGGCTCAAGCCGCGCTTGACCTTTTCGGCGAGGTCGCCGCCCGGCAGCACCTCCATGCACATGTAGTAGTGGCCCTGGATCACGCCGCAGGCGTAGATCGTCAGGATGTTGTCGTGCGCCATCGACGCGACCGTGTCGCCCTCCTGCTTCAGGGACTGCAGGAAAGCCTCGTCGCCGGCAGCGCCGGGCGAGACGATCTTGATCGCGACCTTGCGCTTCGGCTCCAGCTGATAGCCCAGGTAGACCTTGGACATGCCGCCGCGGCCGATCTCGCGGTCAATTTCGAAGTTGGGAATCCTGATCGCGACGTCCATGAGCATCCACCGGCAATGACCGCCGGATGATAGTGGCGACGACGCCGGCTGGCGCGGGGCTCGACCGTGCTTCGGCTACGCTCCGCCGCCCGATCCGGCCGGTCAGCGCATCATGTCCGACATTCTCGCCCGCATTCTGGCCCGCAAGGCCGACGAAGTTGCCGAGCGGCGCTCCCGCACGCCGCTGGCCGAGCTCCAGTCCCGCGCAGCCGATACCCCGCCGGCCCGCGGCTTCGCCCGGTCCCTGCAGGCTCGCGTGGCCGCCGGCCAGCCCGCGGTCATCGCCGAATGCAAGCGCGCGTCGCCGAGCAAGGGCCTGCTCCGCCCAGATTACGACCCAGCCGCGATTGCCGCGAGCTACGCCGCCGGTGGCGCCGCGGCGCTGTCGGTGCTGACCGACATCGACTACTTCCAGGGCGCCGACGCCGACCTGACCGCCGCGCGCGCCGCCTGCACGCTGCCGGCGATCCGCAAGGACTTCGTGATCGACGCGTGGCAGCTGGCAGAGGCCCGGGTGCTCGGCGCCGATGCGGTGCTGCTGATCGCCGCCGCCCTGCCCGACCAGCGCCTGGGCGACTTCGCCCATCAGGCCGCCGAGCTGGGCCTCGACGTCCTGCTCGAAGTCCACGACGGCGAGGAGCTGGAGCGAGCGCTGACCACGCCGGCCCGGCTGATCGGCATCAACAACCGCTCGCTGCGGACCTTCGAAACCCGGCTCGACACCACGCTGACATTGCGGTCGGCGGTTCCGGCCGACCGGCTGCTGGTCACCGAGAGCGGCATCCACACCGGCGCGGACGTGGCCCTCATGCGCGCCGCCGGTGTGCACGCCTTCCTCGTCGGCGAGGCCTTCATGCGCGCGCCGGATCCGGGGGCAAAACTGCGCGAGCTGTTCTTCAGCGCCTGAAGCACCAGAGACGCGCTCCACACGGACGCTCGCCGTTCGCCGTCACGAAAAAGGGGCCTTTCGGCCCCTTTTCTTGCGGCATCACCCGAAACCGGGCGACGACCGACTTACCACTCGTAGCGCAGCCGAGCGTAGTAGAAGCGGCCATTGAAGCCGAACGGCGCTTCGCCGCGGGCGTACGGCAGGATGCCGGTGAAGGTGTTGTCCAGCGGACCGGCAGTCGCGAAGCCGTTGGCATCGAAGCGCAGATCCTGCTGGGTCTTCTGCGGATAGATGTCGAACAGGTTCTCGACGCCCGCAGTGGCCTTGATGCCGCCGCCGAAGTCCCAGCTCAGCGCCATGTCGGCGACCCACTTGGCGTCATAGGTCTGGTCCAGCAGCGGATTGCTGTTCAGCACCGTCCACTCGCCGTAGCGGGTGGTCGAGGTCTGCAGCGACAGCGCGTTCCAGTTCCAGTCGATGCCGAGGTTCAACTTGTCCTTCGGCGGGCTCACCGTCAGACGGCCGATCTCGACGCGACCGACGCGCTGCAGGTTCAGGCCGCCCTGCGTGAGTACCGCCGGATTCGGCGCGATCCGCTCGATGTCGGTATCGCCACGGTTGTAGCCCAGCGTGAACTGCAAGTCCCCCCAGTTCTCGAAGCCGAGGCGATAGCGGCCGACCAGGTCGAAGCCGGTGGTCTTGGTGTCCACCGCGTTGGTGAAGTAGCGGCCGCCGTCGGTGCCGGCAAAACCGCGCGAAGCGAGGAAGGTCCGGACCGGCGCGCCGGTCAGGTTCTCCGACAGGATGATCCGGTCGTCGATGTCGATCCGGTAGTAATCCAGGGTGAAGTTCAGCCCTTCGAGCACATCGGCGACCAGGCCCAGACTCATGCTCTGCGAGGTTTCAGCCTTCAGCGGCTCGGCGCCCAGCGCCTGCGCGACCGGGTTGGTCACCGCGAAGGTGCGGATGTCGAAGGGCACGTTGCCGATGAAGTTGGTCGCCGTGGTCGAATAGAACTGCTGCTGCAGGTTCGGCGCGCGGAAGCCGGTGGCCACGGTGCCGCGCAGCGCGAAGGCATCATTGAAGGCGAAGCGGCCGGACAGCTTGCCGGAGGTCTCGGCGCCGAAGTCGCTGTAGTCCTCGTGGCGGACGGCAGCGCCCAGCGTGAAGGAGTCGGTCACGTCGCCTTCGAGGTCGGCGTAGAAGGCCCAGTTGCGGCGCGACTCGGTGCGGGCGTCGGACGGCCGGAAGCCCGGGAACACCTGCGAACCGGTGCCGAAGTAGGAGGCCGGGTCGCCTTCCTGGATCTCGAAGGTCTCGCGACGGTACTCGACGCCCAGCGCCACCGACAGCGGGCTGACCAGGAAGCCGACTTCGTAGCCGTTGCTGACGTCGAAGTTCACCGCGGTCTGCGTGCTGGCGAGGCTGCCGGCGTCGAAGAACACCGGGCTGTTGCGGCCGAGATCCGTGTTCACCGAGTTGGTGATCGTGAAATCGAACTTCGAGTAGCCACGGTTGACCGAGAAATCGTAGGCCCAGTCGCCGAGGCCGCCGCGCACGCCGGCCACCAGCGAACGGTCATAGACATCCGAGTTGATCAGCGGCAGGAAGCCGTCCGGATAGATCGCCGGGACGTTGCGGGCATCCAGCGCTCGCCGATAGAAGCCGGCGCTCTCGCCGTCGCGACGGCTCAGCGAGCCGAAGGCGTAGATCTCGTGGCCGCTCTCGCCGATCGGCAGCGCGCCATTGAGGAACAGCAGCTGGTCGGCCACCGCGGCGTCGCCGAAGCGGTGGTTCAGGCGGTTGAAGTCCAGCTCGCGCGGATCGCGCTGGCCGTTGATCAGCGGGTACTGCTGGCGCAGGTCCAGACCGGCGCGATTGGTCGGATCCTTCTCGCGGAACTGGGCGGTCAGGTTGACATAGCCCTGATCGCCGAGGCTCAGACCGATGTTGCCGCTGAGATCGACCATCTCGCCGTCACCGGCGTCATAGCGGCCGGTGCTGCCGGTGATGTTGCCGCCGCTGGCATCGTTCTTGAGCACGATGTTGATCACGCCGGCGATGGCGTCCGAGCCGTACTGGGCGGCCGCGCCGTCGCGCAGCACTTCGATGCGCTCGATCGCACCGATCGGAATGGTGTTCAGGTCGACCGGCGAGGAACCACGGCCCTGCGTGCCATTGACGTTGATGATCGCCGTGCGGTGACGACGCTTGCCGTTGACCAGCACCAGTGTCTGGTCCGGCGCCAGGCCGCGCAGCTGCGCCGGCCGGACGTGATCGGAGGCGTCGGTGATCGAGGTCCGCGGGAAATTGAAGGACGGAACGATGCGATTCAGCACCGCCTGCAATTCCGGCGTGCCGCTGTTTTCCAGATCGACCGGCCGCAACACGTCGATCGGCGCCATCGATTCGGCGACCGTGCGGTCCGACCGGCGCGTACCGGTGACGATGACTTCGCTCAGCTCGGCCGCTTCGTCGGCGGCTTCTGCGCTGGCCTCGTCCTGCGCCAGCACCAGACCGGGCAGCAGCAGCGCAATACCGAGAGCCAGAACCAGGGTTTTCTTCTGCATGAGGTGCCTCCGGGGCGACTGCGAAAGGTTCAGAGCAAGATAACAGCACTCGCCGAGACCTGCAGCGCCGACGGACGGCAGCGGAGTCGGGATCGGCGGCAAACCTGCCTGTCAGCACTGCCGAACCGACATCCGCGTGATGCGTTCCATACCAGGCCTACACCCGTGTGAAGCCCCAACCGCGCCGCCTTTCAGCTCGCCTCGACCGCCGAAAAAGCCCATCGACCCGCCACGAATATCGCCTTGACCGGCGTCGAGGACTGCTCACCCGCACCGAACCAGCCCTTGATCGGCCTTTGCCGAACGTCGCGCCTGCCGCCGCCTTTCACCAGCCGCGGTACCCCGCCCTCTCCAAGGACTTCCGATGAAACGCATGCTCTGCGTCGCCCTGTTTGCCGGGCTCGCCCTCTCCGCCACTGCCACGGCCCAGGTCCGGGTCAGCGTCGGTCACTTTGCACCCTTCGCCAACAGCGTGCCGGGCACCGCCGTGGACATCCGCGTCAACGGCGCAACCGCGCTGCGCGATGTCCGCTTCGGCCAGTTCACCGGCTACATCAACCTGGGCGCCGCCGGCCGCTACACCGTCGAAGTCATTCCCAGCGGCACGACCCAGCCGGCCATCAGCGGCGCCTTCGACCTCGGCAACGGGGACTTCAGCCTCTACGCCGTCGGTGACGGCACCAACCAGCCGCTCGCCCTGCTGCCGCTGACCGATGACAACGCACCGCCGGCCAGTGGCCGCGTGAAGCTGCGAGTCGTCCACGCTGCGCCCTTCGCCAGCGGCCTGCCGGCCACCGCGGTCTCGGTCCGCGATGATCAGAACCGGGTCGTGGCCGGACTCGACAACGTCCAGTTCCGCCAGTCTTCCCCCTATTTCCAGATCGACGCCGGCCGCGTCGATCTCAAGATCTCGACGCCCGACGGCGCCACCACCCTGATCGACCCGCGACCGAGCACGCTCGCTGCCGGCGGGATCGTCACGCTGGTCGCGCTCGGCGGGCGCAATCTGCCGCTCGGCGTCACCGCGGTGGCCGAGAGCGCCGCGCCGTCGAATCCGCTGCCGCTGTTCACCATCGGCCCGGTCCGCACCCGCGTCGCGCACTTCGCGCCCTTTGCGGCCAGTCTGGACGCCACGGCGGTCCGCGTCCGCGTCAATGGCGCCGAAGTGCTCAACGGCGTGCGCTACGGCGACTTCTCCGGCCTGCTGAATCTGCCTGGCCAGGGCGCTTACAACGTCGAAGTCTTTGCCGGCAACGCCACGACGCCAGCCATCCGTCAGACCGTCGAACTCGATGGCGGCCAGGATCACATCATCGCCGCGGTCGGCAACGGATTGACCCAGCCGCTCAGCCTGTTGACCGCCGCGGAAGACCCGGCGCCCGCGGCCACCGGCCGCTACGCACTGCGGGTCGTCCACGCCGCGCCCTTCGCCGCCAGCCTCGACGCCACCCGCGTGTCGATCCGCAGCGATGGCGGCACCGTCATCGCCGGCCTGAGCAGCGTGCCCTTCGGCGCGGCCAGCGGCGTGCTTGATCTGCCGGTCGGTCCGCTGGACGTGAAGATCGCCACGCCGGACGGTGGCCGCAACCTGATCGACCCGGCGACCGTGAACGTGCCGTCCGGCGCGCGTGTGACGGTGTTCGCGGTGGGTGACGGCATCAACCAGCCGCTCGGCGTGATCGCGGTGCCGGTCGGTGCGCTGCCGCTGGAGGCGCCGGTCGATCTGCTGGCCAACGGTCACTGGTCGGATCCGCGCACGCCGGGCCAGGGCTTCTCGATCATTCCGCGGCCCGCTGAGAACCGGCTGATCGCCAGCTGGTACACCTTCGGCCCGGACGGCGGTCTGCGCTGGTATCTGCTCGACAGCTGCCGGAATGCCCCGGGCGCCAGCGGCTGCACGCAGCCGGGCGGCTTCGACAACCGCACCAGCACGGTGACGATCTACGAATCCACCGGCGGCCGGCTCAATGCCGCCGACCCGACCAACGTCCGCGACGTCGGCCGCGGCACCTTCAGCTTCACCAGCTGCACGGCCGGCCGCTTCGAGTACCAGTTCACCAACGGCCCCTCGGGCACCGTAACCCTGAACAATCTGGTCCCGAACCCCGACTGTCGGCCCTGAGCCTCTGCGTCCGGGTGGCCCGTCACACAGACGGGCCGCTGACCCGCATGCCGACCCGCACGCCGGGTCGGCGCTAGACTCCGGGCTCGATCGTCCGGAGTCTCGTCAGATGGAATACCGCCGGATGGGCCCGACCGGGCTCAAGCTGTCTGCGCTCTCGCTCGGTGCCTGGGTCACGTTCGGCCGGCAGCTGGGGCTGGAGCAAGTCAAGTCGATGCTGGCGCTGGCCCGCGAGCGTGGCGTCAACTTCTTCGATAACGCTGAGGCCTACGGTAACGGCGCCGCCGAGCAACTGATGGGCCGGGCGCTGCACGAGCTGGGCTGGCGCCGCGACAGCTACATCGTGTCGAGCAAGGCCTTTTTCGGCAGCGTGGCCGATCCGGCACCGACCCAGCGCGGTCTGTCGCGCAAGCATCTGATCGAGGCCTGTCACCAGGCGCTGGAACGGCTGCAGCTCGATTATCTCGATCTCTACTACTGCCACCGGCCCGACCCGGAAACGCCGATCGGCGAGGTGGTCGACACCATGGACCTGCTGATCCGGCAGGGCAAGGTGCTGTACTGGGGCACCAGCGAATGGCCCGCCAGCACGCTGCGTGAGGCGATCGACCATGCCGAGCGGCATCACCGATTCGGCCCCGTGGTCGAGCAACCGCAGTACAACCTGCTGCATCGCGAGCGGGTCGAGCGCGAGTACGCCCCGCTCTGTGAACGCCCCGGCCTCGGACTGACGACCTGGTCACCGCTGGCCTCCGGCATCCTGACCGGCAAGTATCAGAACGGCATCCCGGCCGGCACGCGGATGCAGTTGCCCGGCATGGAGTGGCTGCACGAACGGCTCACCAGCGAGGTCCGCGACAGCGTGCGGCGGCTGCAACCGCTCGCCGATTCCCTCGGGCTGCCGCTGCAGCAGTTCGCGATCGCCTGGTGCCTGAAGAATCCGCACATCACCAGCGTGATTCTCGGTGCCAGCAGCCTCGACCAACTGCGACAGAACCTCGACAGTTACGCCGCGCTGCCGAAGCTCGATACCGCGGTGATGGCGCGCACCGAGCGCGCGCTGCTCGACTTCTGAGCCATGCCCGGGCAGGCCACCCGCCTCGCGCTGCTGGCGCTGCTCGCTAGCACCGCTGTGGCGGCCGCCGATCCCGCAGTCACCTACGCGGTTCGCCATGACCTGAGCCCGCCGCTCGATATTCACGCCGGTCGCTACACCCCGCGCACCCCGCGCAGCGCCAGCGAGGTCGCGAACCGATTCCCGCCGCTGCCCGATCCCCTGCAGCAGATCAGCCTCGGCGTGCAGCGAGCCCCGAGCGGACTTCGCACACCGGACCCGCTGTTGCTGCTGCCCGGCCTCGACGCGCTCGAAGCTGGCCGACTGGTGCCGGCCGATCCGGTGCTGGACGTCGGCCCGGCGCACCTGTTGCTGTGGGTCAACGCGGCCTTCGCGATCCACGATCGACAGAGCGGACAGCGCCTGGCCGGCCCGATTGCCGGCAATGCGATCTGGGCCGGCTTCGGCGGGCCCTGCGAGCACGCCAACGAGGGCGATCCGCTGGTGGTCCACGACGACTTCGCCGGCCGCTGGGTGCTGAGCCAGATGGCGATCAGCGCCCAACGACAATGCGTGGCGGTGTCGGTCGGCAGCGATCCCTTCGGTCCGTACGCCCGCTACGAGTTCGCTTTTCCGCTGAGGAACGACTTCGCCAAGCTGGCAGTCTGGACCGATGGCGGCGCGAACAGCGCCTACTTGCTGACCATCCACGAGTTCAACGGCAACAGCTTTGCCGGCAGCTCGCTGGTCGCGCTGGAGAGGGACGCCATGCTGGCCGGCCAGCCAGCGCGGATGTTGCGGCATGCCCTGCTGCCGGAGTACGGCATCCAGCCGGTGCATCTGGATGGACCGCATCCGGCCGTGCCCGGCAGCTGTGCGCCCTTCGTGCATTTCGCGCTGCCGCCGTTCCCGGCGGGCTACCGCTTCTGGCATCTGTGTCCGGACTGGCAGCAGCCCGCGCCGAGCCAGCTGCTCGGGCCCGTCGACCTGCCAGCCGATCGCAGCTTCGTACCCTACGTCGAGGCCGTGCCGCAGCCCGGCACCGCACCCGGCTTGCCCGCCTTCGGCGCCTACACGATGTATCGCGCCAGTGCCCGCCGCCTCGGACCGGATGCCCCCGAAGCCCTGTCGCTGGCGATCACGCACACCGTGCGCGCCGGCCCGGCACAGGGCGCACTGCGCTGGACCCGCTTCGAACTGCGTGGCGACCGCATCCACGCCGATGCCTTCGGCGACCCGGCACGCGGCCGCGAAACCCTGTCTGCGCGCATCACCGACAGCGGCAGTCACGCGCCCGACGGCAACACCCGCTTCCTCGGCGCCACGGCCCTGGACGCCAGCGGCAATCTGGCGATCGGCTACCACGTCAGCGGGCCGTGGCAGAGCCCGACCCTGCGGCGCAGCGGCCGTCGCCATGACGAGCCCGCCGGACTACTGCAGGACGA
>Ga0075154_10000239_pt1 | contig 49188 bp, 37 predicted proteins | sample JI71714BDNA_FD_70965 | JGI IMG/M metagenome (GOLD analysis project Ga0075154, IMG submission 70965) | Wastewater effluent complex algal communities from Wisconsin, to seasonally profile nutrient transformation and Carbon sequestration -... | ecosystem: Engineered > WWTP > Effluent > Algae... | reverse complement strand
CCCGGACGCAGGAGCGCAGCAGGTCGGCGACCAGTTCGGCGTGGGCGTAGAGGCGCTTGTAGCTGGCATCGTTCTGCATGCGCCCAGCTTCACGGGCGCAGACGCGCTGGACCAGTCGACCGTGACGCCAGTGGCTGTAGGACGGTTCGCACAGCGGCGGGCGGCGCGCGCCGATGCGGATCAAGGCTGCCGGCCGGACGTCAGATCCGTTGGGCGCCTGCGTCTGAGGCGCCGCCCGCTCAGCCGCCCCGGTGGTCACCGATCAGCCGGCCGTCCTCCAGCAGCAGCACCCGGTCGGCCAGTGCGCGGATGCGGTGGTCGTGGGTGACCATGACGGTGGTGGTGCCGCGTTCGCGGCCGAGGGCCTTCAGCAGCTGGACCACGGTCATGCCGCTGTCGTGGTCCAGCGCGGCGGTGGGTTCATCGGCGTAGACGATGGCCGGGTTGCCGATCAGGGCGCGGGCGATGGCGACGCGCTGGCGTTGGCCGCCGGAGAGCTGGGCGGGTCGGTGGTCGAGGCGCTGGCCGAGGCCCAGCAGGTTGAGCAGGTGGTCGACGGCGGCCGACTGGCGGGCCGGGTCGCCGGGGCCGTGGACTTCGAGGCCCATCCGCACGTTCTGGCGGGCGCTGAGTGCGGGGTGCAGGTTGTGGGCCTGGAAGATGAAGCCGAGTCGGCGGCGCAGGGTGTCCTTCTGCGACGCGGCGGCGCCGCGCAGTTCGTGGCCGAGCAGCTGCACCGAGCCGGCCTGGACCTCGCGCAGGCAGCCCATCAGGGTCAGCAGCGTGGTCTTGCCGGAGCCGGATGGACCCATCAGCAAGGTCAGCTGGCCGGCCTCGATCGTGACGTCGATGTCGCTCAGCGCTGGCCGCCGTGCCTCGCCGAGGCCGAAGGCGTGCTGCAGGCCCTGTACCCGGATCGGCGGCATCAGAACAGCTCCGCCGGGTCGGCCGCGCGCAGGCGGCGGGCGGCGAGCGCGCCGGACAGCAGGCAGGCGGCCAGCGTGCCGAGGCTGACAGTGACGGCGCGCAGCGGCGTCATCGCCACCGGCAGGCCGGTCGCCGAGGCCATGCCGGCGTAGATGACCAGCGCCAGCAGCAGCGCCGGAATCAGGCCCAGCACGGCGAGGATCGCGGCCTCCTCGAAGACGAAGCTGAGCAGCTGCCGGTGCGGGTAGCCCATCGCCTTGAAGGTGGCGTACTCGCGCAGGTGGTTGGCGACATCGGTGGACAGCACCTGGTAGACGATCACGACGCCGACCACCACGCCGATCGCGACGCCGAAGCCGAAGATCAGGCCGGTCGGCCGCTGGGTGGTCTGGTAGCGCAGATCGGCCGCGATCGCCGCGGGCAGGGTGCGGACTTGCACGGCGCTGGCGTCCAGCGCGGCCTGCAGGCGGGTGGCGGCGGAACCGGCCGACATCCCGGGATGCAGGTCCACCAGCAGATGGCTGGGCGTGCCGCCGATCCGCTGCGGGAACAGCCGCAGGAAGGTCTGGTCGGAGACGATCAGCGCGCCGTCGGCCGAGAAGCCACCGCCGAGCCGGAAGCTGCCGATCGCGGTCAGCGTGCGGCCCTGCACCTCGAAGCGCAGCGGGGCGTCAGGACGGACGCCGGCCAGCGCCGCCGGGTCGATGCCGCGGGTCTGGCGGTCGATCAGCGCGACGTCCCGGGCGGCCAGATCGGGCAGCCGTCCGGCGAGCAGCGGCCCGGCGAAGCGCCCCGCCTCGACCGGCAGGCCGTAGACGGTCAGCGTGGCGATCGAGCCGTCGGCGCGCCGCCAGTCCAGCTTGCCCAGATACAGCGGCGCCGCCGCGGCCACCGCCGAGTCGGCCAGCACCGGGCCGATCCAGCGCCGCGCCAGCGGCGAGCCATCGGTCAGCGTGCGGGCGTCGTGCGCCGAGATCAGCAGGTCGGCGCGGAAGGGCGCGTAACTCTGCGCGACGGTGCTGTTCAGCGCGCCCATCATGCCGAGCTGCACCAGCACCAGCACCGCGGCGAAGCCGACGCCGGCGACCGCGGCGGCCATCCGGGTCGGCGCGTGGCTGAGCTGCAGCCAGCCGATCGGCAAGCGGCCTAGCAGCCGGGTCAGCAGCGCGGTCACGGCGTCACCGCGATGCGGCCGGTCACGTCGAGGCCGGTCCAGGCCGCGGCGCGGCGGCGGCTGTCGGCGTCCAGCGCGACGCGCACCCGCACCACGCGGGCGTCGGTGTTGGCGGCCGGGTCGGCGGCCAGCACCGACTGCCGCTCGACGCGCAGGCCCAGTCGCGACACGGTCCCGTGCAGCGGCGCATCCAGCGCCGGGCTGCTCAGCTGCACCGGCTGGCCGAGTGCCAGTCGGCCCAGATCGCTCTGATAGACCTCCAGCTCGGCCTCCATCTGCGTCAGGTCGGCCAGCGTGGCGATGCCGGCGGCGCCGGGCTTCTCGCCGACCCGCACATGCACGGCCAGCAGCGTGCCGCCGAGGTCGGCGCGGACCTCGGCACGCGCGCGCTCGGCCTCGGCCACCGCGAGATCGGCGCGGGCCTGCGCCAGTTGCCGGTCGGCCAGCGCGACCTCGGACTGGGCGTCGCCGCCCCGGAGCCGCTGCCGGCGGATCTCGGCGCGCTCGCGCTCGCGGCTGGCGCGGACCGCGTCGGCCGCGGCCACGTCCAGCGCCGAGCGCGGCACCAGCCCGCGATCCAGCAGCGCCTGCTGACGTTCGCGCTGACGGACGGCCAGGTCCTCGGCAGCCCGGGCGACGGCCAGTTCAGCGTCGGCCTCGGCCAGCGCCGCCGCCACCTGCGAGCGCGCCTGCGCGAGCGCGGCTTCGCGGGTGGCGATGGCCGCCTGCGCCGCGGCGACGCGCTCCGTCAGCACCGGCAAGCTGTCCAGTTCGGCGACCACCGCACCGGCCGGCACGGTATCGCCCTCGGCGAAATACAGTCGGGCGATCCGCGCGTCGGCGGCGCCGAAGGGCGGCGCGAGGGTCACCGGGTCGCCGGCCGGCTGCAGTCGGCCCAGCGCCACCACGTCGGCGCCGGTCGGCGGTAGCGGTGCGTCGGGCGTGGCCTGACCGTGTCCCAGCAGCGACAGGCCCAGCAGCAGTCCGCAGAATAGAAGCGCGCCGAGCACGCGCCGCGGTCCGCGCGCGGGCGGTCGCTGCGGCAGGGTGCCGGTGTCGAGCAGGGGCAGGGCCGATGCAGCGTCCGCGGACATGCCGGCGTCCTTTTAATGACTGGTGAGTCAGTATGGTGCCACGATGAGCGAGCCCAAAACCGAGCGTGCGGCTGAAGACCGCGCGTCGCCGCGTCGCCGGCAGCGCCGCAAGGACGCGCGCCCGGCCGAGATCGTCGCGGCGGCGATGACCCTGTGGGCCGAGCGTGGCTATGCCGCGACGCGGCTGGACGACGTCGCCGCGCAGGCCGGCATCGCCAAGGGCACGGTCTACCTGTACTTCCCGTCGAAGGCGGCGCTGTTCGAAGCCGCGCTGCGCGAGCGGCTGGACGCCACCTTCGGTGAGGCGATGGGGCTGGCGGCGCCGGCCGGTCCGCCGACCGCGGCGCTGCTGGCGCAGTTCTTCGACACGCTGCGCCAGCGGATGATCGAGGCCGGCGCCGGCGTGCTGCTCAAGGTGCTGATCGGCGAGGGCCACCGCTTCCCGGAGCTGGTCGCGCTGCACCGCGAGCTGGCGGTCGAGCGCGGCATGGGCGTGATCCGCGCGATCCTCGCCCGCGGCGTCGCCCGTGGCGAGTTGCACGCGGACGCGCTGACGCTGGACCCGCGGCTGGTGATGGCGCCGGCACTTGTCGCGGCGCTGTGGTCGATCCTGTATCCGGATGCCGCGGCCACCGACGATCCGGCGGCGCTGCTGCGCCAGCATCTGGCGCTGTTGCTGCGGGCGCTGCGCCCGGATTGAGCGCCGCTCAGTCGCTGCGGTCGGTCGACAGCGAGGCCAGCGCGCCGGCGTCGTCCACCGCCAGCTGCACCGCGATGGGTCGGCAGCAGACCTGACAGTCCTCGACGTAGGCCTGTGCACGGCCGGCGGTCAGGTCGATGCGCAGCAGATGCGGGGCGTGGCACCAGGGGCAGTCGATCTCGACGTCGGTGCAGAGCTCGGCGTGGCCCTCGCCGGCCTCGGGTTCGTAGACCGGTTCGAGGCCGTAGAGCGCGTCGATGGCGGCCGGGTCCAGCCGCAGGGCCTGGGCCAGCAGCTGGGCGAGGGGTGCGGGATCGGCGGGCGGTTTCATGGCCGCGAGTATCGCGGGCGCGATGCACGGGGAGAACCTCGAGAAGATCGGGTCCGACATCGCTCGACCCACCCGGTGGCGTTCCTCGACCCCGGGGCTTTCCCGAAATCCGCGCGTGTCGTGGTGTCCGCTCGTGCTTGCCCGCCCGCGGCCCTTGACGCCAGCATCCGGGTCTTCAAGGTCTGGACGCCGCCATGCGCCTGCCGCCCGTTTGTCGCCGGGTTCTGTCCTGGGGTGCCGCGCTCGGGGTGCTGTGGTCCCCGTACGCCGCGGCGCTGGATCCGGCGCGGGCGGTGAGCCAGTACCAGGTGCAGTGCTTCGGGGTCGCCGATGGTCTGCCGCAGGGTTCGGTGCAGGCGCTGCTGCAGCATCCGGACGGCGATCTGATCGTCGGCACCAACAGCGGCGTGGTCCGCTTCGACGGCAGCCGCGGCAGCCCGCTGCTGCTGGACGGCCGGGCGGTGCTCGACCAGTTGCAGGTCCACGACCTCGCGCTGGATGCCGATGGCGCGCTGTGGGTCGCGTCGTTCACCGGCCTCTATCGCTATGACGGGAAGCTGCTCGAACACTACGATGAATCCGATGGTCTCCCGCAAAGCCGGGTCATCAGCGCGACGCCGTGGCCCGACGGCGTCTGGGTCGGCACGCATGGCGGGCTGTCCTGGCTACCACGGACCGCGACGGGCTTCGGGCCGATCGAGCAGCGCAGTCCGGCGCGGGTGACGGCGGTGGACCTCGATGCCGACGGACGGCTGTGGCTGACCGCGATGGATGGCCTGTACGTGGCGCCGAAGGTCGACGCACCGGCGGTCGCCGAGGCGGCACTGGTCAACGAGATTATCTGGAGCACCCTGCGCGATCGCAGCGGGACGCGCTGGTTCGGCGGCCGCACCCGGCTGATGCAGCTGGAGGCTGACGGGAGCTACCGCAGCGTCACCGAGGCCGAGGGGCTGCCGGCACTGCCGGTGCGCGCGATGCTGCAGGACCGCGACGGCCAGCGCTGGTTCGGCACCGCCGGCGGCGGGCTGTATCGGCTGGCGGCGGGTCGCTTCGAGCGGGTGCCGGGGCTGCGCTCCGATGTGGTGTTCGCGCTGGCCGAGGATCGCGAGGGCAATCTGTGGGCCGGCACCTCGGCCGGCTTCTGTCGGGTGCGGGATGGCGCGCTGCTCAGCTACGGGCGCGCCGAGGGGATCGAGACCGATTTCGTGTTGAGTGTGGCGGCCGGACCGGACGGCACCGCCTATGTCGGCAGCAATGGCCGCGGGCTGTACCGGATCGTGCGCGGCCAGGTCGAAGCGCTCGGCAATCCGGGTGGCAGTCCGTTCGTCAACCACGTGAGCGTGCTGCCGGATGGGCGGGTGATTGCCGCCAGCAATGCCGGTGCGTTCTGGTGGACCGAGGCGGGTTTCCAGCCGCTGCATCCGGCGCTGGAGCGGCGGCCGGTGGTCTGGGCGGTGCTCGATGACGATGGCAGCCTGTGGATGCGCACCGCCGGGGATCGGATCGAGCGGATCGTCGACGGCCGGCTGGAGGAGCGCACGCTGCCGGAGCTGAGCCCGCGCTGGGGCTTCGCCGCGCGCGGCGGCGGGCTGTGGATTTCCGGCTCCAGCGGGGTGTTTCGCGCCCGCGGCGAACGGATCGAGCGGGTGGCGCCGGCGGTGCTGGGCATCCGCGAGGCGGCCTGCACCGCCGAGGATGAGCGCGGTGTGCTCTGGTGCGTCGGCCATGGCGGCATGGCTCGCGTGGAGGGCGGCAAGGTGCAGGCCCTGATCTTCGAGGAGCCGCCGGGCGGGCTGGCGATCCTGACCGTACAGCGCGACCGCAACGAGCATCTGTGGCTGGCCACGACCGCCGGACTGTTTCGGGTGGCGATCGCCGAGTTGGACGCGATGGCCGCGAATCCGTCGCATCGCCCGGCGTTCCGCCGCTACGACGAGCGCCACGGCCTGCGCAGCAGCGAGTTCAGCCGCGCCTTCGCGCCGGGACTGGCCGCCACCGCACCGGACGGCACGCTGTGGTGGGCGACGATGGCCGGCGCACTGGCGGTCGATCCGGTGCTGCTGGCGCGGGCGGCCACCGAGCCGCGCCTGCTGATCGACAACCTGCGCGTCGATGGCGACGTCCGCGCGCCGGAGCAGGGGGCGGAGTTGCCGGCCCGGGCCGGGCGCGTGCAGATCGACTTCCGCGCGATCAACCTGTCGGATGCCGCCAGCCTGGAGCTGCGGCAGCGGCTGCTGCCGGTGGATCGCGACTGGAGCCCGACGTCGACCCGGCAGTTCAGCGCGACGCGCCTGCCGCGCGGCAGCTATCGGCTGGAGATCGAGGCCACGCTGGACCGTCGGCAGTGGGTCGGGACCGCATTGGACTTCCGCGTGGCACCGCACTGGAGCGAGCACTGGGCCACCCGGCTGCTGCTGATCCTGCTCGGCGCCGCCGCACTGGTCAGCCTGCCGCTGTGGCGGATCCGGACCATGCGGCAACGGGCGCGCGAGCTGAATCAGCTGGTCGACGAACGCACCGCGGCGCTGTCGGCGGCCAATGCGCGCCTCGACCGGATCGCCCGCACCGATGCGCTGACCGGCGTTGCCAACCGGCGCGCCTTCGACCTCGCGCTGATGCAGCTGGCCGCCGGTCCGCCGAAGCCGCTGGCGCTGCTGCTGGTCGATGTCGACCACTTCAAGGCCTACAACGACCGCTGCGGCCATCCGGCCGGTGACGGCTGCCTGCAGCAAGTGGCCCAGGCGCTGCAGCGGGCCTGCGCCGATCAGTCGATCCTGCTGGCGCGCTACGGCGGCGAGGAATTCGTCGCGTTGCTGGAGGGCGAAGCGGCCGCGGCCCCCGACGTTGTCGCCGAGGCGATGCATCGAGCGGTGCGCGAAGTCGGGCTGCCGCATCCGGCGCGTGGCGGGGTGGTCACGGTCAGCATCGGGCTGGCCGCCAGCAGCGGCCTCGGCGAGACGCCGGGCAGCCTGCTGGCCCGCGCGGACAGCGCGCTGTATCAGGCCAAGGCCGACGGCCGCGACTGCGTGCGGCGGGCCTGAGCCGCCCGGAGATTTCCGGGAGCGCCGGCATCCTCGCCGGCCCCGAGCCGAGGTGGACGTCGGCGTTCCCCGGCGGCCAGCGCCACGGCGAGATCGCGAGGCCATCGATGCAGGGCGCGAGCGAACCGCGCAACCGCCAGGGCCGTGGGCTCAGCCGCAGCCGGCGTCTCGTGCGGCACCGAGGTAGCCGCGTTCGCGCAGGGCCTGACAGTGCCGATCGGCGCCGGCCGCGTCGCCGCGCTGGCGGGCCACCCAGGCGGCATCGCGCAGGGCCAGCGGGTGCGCGGCCCGCGTCAGCAGCTGCGCCAGCGCAGCCTCGGCCGGTGCCAGATCGACATCGGCGCCGCGGCGGGCCAGCGCCACCTGCAGGCCCGCCACCGCCAACGCGGCCTCCGCGCTGATCCCGCCGGCATCGGCTGCCAGCGAACGCAGCAGCAGCACGCCCTCGCGGCTCAGCGCCTGCCGGCGCTTCGTCGACAGCCCGTCGCCGGCGTCCAGCGCCGCGGTCAGCGCCCGCGCCCGGCTGATTGCGGCCAGCGGCGTACGGCGCTCCTCTTCGGTCATCCAGTCCAGCGCCTCGGTGAGGTCCTCGTCAGCCTCGCGGGTCCAGCGCGCCTCGCCGAACTCGGCATGCAGTACCAGCCGCAGTCGCAGCACCTGCTCCAGCAGCCGATGCCAGCCGACATGGTTGTATTCGACGTCACTCAGGTCGTCGGCGCGCGCCCAGAGGTCGTCGAAGTCCTCCTCATCGATCGCCTCGCCGCGCCAGTACGCCGCCTGCAGCGCCTCGACCCCGACGGCGAGGTCCAGCGCCTCGCCGACCCGATCATCGACGTCATCGGCAAACACCTCGGCCGCTGCCCGCGCGGCTGCCGCCTCGCGCGCCTGAGCTGCCGCCGGGCCGGTCAGCAGCAGCAAGCGCGCACTCAGGCCGAGCCGGCGCGGCAACTCGCGATCGTGCTCGGCGCCCGCCAGTGGGGCCGGCGCGTGCTGTTCGGCCACCTGCAGCGCCGCGCGCGCCGCCGGCAGATTCCAGGCCTCGGCCTGCACTTCCGCCACCAGCATCGCGAGGGCATATCGCTCTGCACCGGCGTCGGCGTCATCGGCCGTGGCCAGCGCGTCGGCCAGCGCCTGATCGAGCGCAGCCAGATCGGCCTCGCGCAGCTGCTGACTGGCCTGCGCCAGCCGCACCGTCCACGCCTGCCACTGCCGCTGCTGACGGGCTAGCGCCGGATCCGCCGGCGCCCGCAGGCGTCCGGCCTCGATCAGCTGCGCGGTCCGCGCCAGCGTGCGCCCGGCCGTCTCCGGCTGACCCAGCAGGTGCTGCGTCGCCACCAGATTGAAATGCGTGCCGACCCGGTTGCGCAGCTCCGACAGGCTGAGTGACTCCTCCGGCAACCCCTCGAAGTAGTCCAGTGTGCGGGCGCTGACCCGCGACAGCAGATCCGGCCGGCCCAACGGCTCCAGACCGCGATACAGATCGGTGTAGATGAAGTCGATCAGCGCCTCGGCGCGCTGCTGCCGCAGCTCGGTCTGCCGCTGCGCCTCACGGGCCTGCCAGGCCAGTCCGGCCATGCCGGCGCTGACCAGCACCAGCGCGACCAGACTCAAAGCGACCAGCCCTCGCCGGAGCCGCCGCCGCCGCACCTCGACCGGCAAGATCGGGATTCGGCGCAACTCGATTGCGGCCTCGGCAGCGGTCGGGCGGGCATTCGGCGCGGTGGCGGTCAGCCGCGCCAGCAGTGCGCGCAGCTCCGCCTGCCCCGGCGCGTCCGGCGGCAGTGCAGGCGCACAGCGCGGGAGCTGGCGGGCGAGGATCACGCCGAAGCTGTAGAGGTCGCTGGCGGTGCCCACCGGATCGCCGGCGGACTGCTCCGGGCTCATGTAGCCCTCGGTGCCGAGCACCGCGCCGGCACGCGTCAGCCGATCCCCGGCCGAGGGCCCGTCACGAACGCCGGGCGTCGGCGTGACCCCGGCCAGCGGCGACATTGCCGCGGCGCCGCGCACGGTGGGCGCGTCCGGATCCACCGGCCGCGGCGTCAGCGGACGCTCCTCGACCACGCCGCGCAGGCTCACGGCGATGCCGAAATCGAGGATCCGCACGCTGCCATCCGGCAGCACCATGATGTTGTCCGGCTTCAGATCCCGATGGACCACCCCGCGACCGTGCGCCGCCGCCAGCGCGTCTGCCACCGCGGCCATCAGTCCCAGCAGGGTCGGCTGGCTCAGCCCCTGCAGCGCCTGTTCGCGCAGGGTGCGGCCGTCGACATACTCCAGCACCAGCAGGTCGGCTTCCGGCGTCTCCAGAAAGTCGTGGACCTCGCAGATGCCCGGATGCGCCAGCCGGCCCAGCACCCGCGCCTCGCGCAGAAAGCGCGCGCGAATCTCGCCGGCGAGCCTGGCCTCGGCGCGAATCGCCTTGATCGCGACCCGACGTTCCAGCTTGTGGTCGTAACCCTCGTAAACCTCACCCATGCCGCCCTCACCGAGCAGCCGGACGATCTCGAACTGGGCATAGCGCTGACCAATGCGCGGCACGGCGGACGGAAGCTCGGGGCAGAGCACACGACTTTACGCCGAAGCCGGCGCCGCCGCCTGGTCAGGCCACTGGCAGCGCCAGCGCCCCGGCCGGCGTGCAGACCACCGTGCGATCCCCGGGGCGCGGCGTCACGGTCCAGCCACCGGTCAGCCCGCCGAAAGCCGGCAGCATCAGCAGCTGCGGCTGGATCCAGAAACACGGCAGCCGCAGCGCTGGCCCGGGCGCCGGCAGCCGCAGCACCGGATGGACATGGCCGCACAGCGCCGGCGCATCGGCCGGGGCGTCGTCGGGGGCGTGGATCAGCGTGTACGGCGGATCCTGTGCGGTCTCGCCGAGCAGCTCGGCGTCCAGCGGCAGCTCGCGCAGGCGCCGGTCGTGATTGCCGAGCAGCAGCCGCAGCCGCAGCCCGGCGTGCTGCTGCCGCCACGCCAGCAACCGCGCCAGCCAGTCATCCGCCGGATCCAGCGCGCCGTGCAGGAAGTCGCCCAGCACCGTCAGCGTCGTCGCCCCGCTGGTGGCGATCAGCGCCGTCAGTCGCGCCAGATCCTGGGTGGTGCTGCCGCTCGGGATGCCGATGCCGGCCCGCCGCAGCTGCTGCGCCTTGCCCAGATGCACGTCCGCCACGTACAGCGTCCCGGTCGCGGGTCGGTACAGCGCCCGATCGGCATGGCAGTGCAGCGTCTCGCCGGCGAAGGCGACCGGGACCACAGAGGTGAGGAGGGGAGCGGCGGCGACCTTCTGGCGGGTCCGCGGCGCATCAATTCTCACTTCGTTCTCTGCGCAGTGCAGCGGCGGAGATATGGACGATCTGACCGTTCTCGACGACGACGATGCCTGTGTCGGTTTGGATGGCGATGGTGCGCGCGAGATCGGCGGCGCGCTGCATGGCCACGACCGAGGCGCGCAGGTCGGGATCTTTGGCCTCGCGGATGTCTTTCGTGTTCACGGGTTCTCTCCCCACTCCAGCAGGACCGGGCTCGTGCCCTCGTTGTCGTATTTGGCCCACGCGTTCACGGCCGGCTTGTAGATGGCTTCGAAGTTGCGCAGGCCCGCGGCGAATCGCCGCCGAATCACCTCCTCGGGAATGCGATGCCCGCCCTGGCTGACGCGCAACGCAACGCGTGCGATGGCGACCTCGGGGTTGGGCAGGGCGAGAAAGAACAGGCTGATCCGATACCCCGCCGCCCGCCACACCCGGATATGCGCGAGGTAGGCCAGCCCGGCGAGGGTGGTTTCGAAGGCAAAACTCTCGCCGCGTCGTGCGCAGGCGGCAATTTCTTCCAGCATCAGCCGCCCCGCCTTGATCGCGGCCGTTTCTGGTGCAAAAGGCGCGAGCCCGGCCGCAATGAGATCAGCATTGATGAAGCGCGGGCACTGCGCCTCCAGTGGCAGGAACGAACGGGCGAAGGTTGTCTTCCCGGCGCCATTGGGGCCCGCGATGACGATGATCTTCTTGCTCATGCCAAGCTCCTGCCCAAGCGGAGGATGGGCCCGGCGACCGAGGAATGATCGGCGGTCGGCAGGCCGACAATCTCGACCGCAACCGTCGAAGAGTGCTTGATCCAGCGGCACGCGGACATCGCCGGGGATGATCAGTATAGGCGGGCGCTGCCATGCACGTGACTGCCACTCACGCCACCCCCAGCGCCGCCAGTGCGTGGCCGAGCCGGCTCTGCCAGTCCTCGTTGGAGAGGCCGCCGCGGACCTTCTCTGCCCACAGCGGCAGGGTCAGCGGGGTCAGGCGGTCCGGCGTGGTCAGCTGCAGCGGCTGGGCGGACAGGTCGGTCAGCACGGTCTGCAGCCGGGTCAGTTCCAGCTCCTGCTCCAAAACCTCGCGGCGGGCCTGGTCGAGCAGGATGTGGCCGGGGTCGTGCTCGCACAGCACGGTGTAGAGCAGGTTCGAGGATTGGGTCAGTTGCCGATGGGTCTTGCGGGCGCCGGGGCGGCCCTGTACCAGCAGCCCGGCGATCTGGGCGACGTCGCGGAAGCGCAGGCGGGCGAGTTCGCCGAGGTTGAGGCTGTGCTCGATGTCGGCGCCGAGCCCGGCGGGGTCGAGCACGGCGCGCAGCAGCGCCTCGTCGATCGCCACCGGCTGGGCGAGGGTCAGCAGCAGGCCGTAGTCGTTGTAGCTGTACTCGATGCTGTTCGGCGCGCGTCGCGCCAGTCGGGTGGCGATCAGCGCGCCGAGGCCTTCGTGCGCCAGTCGGCCGGCGAAGGGGTACAGCGCCAGCAGCTGGCGGTCGCGATCGCTGGCGGCGTAGTGCTCGACCAGCAGTCGGCCACGCCGCGGCCGCGCCGACAGCTGCTCCTGCATGGCGAGCAGCGGCAGCACACAGCGGACTTCCGGGTGGTGGAGATAGGCCTCGGGCCGATCCAGCACGGCGCGGATCCGCTCGGCCAACGCGGAGGACAGCGGCAGCTTGCTGCCCAGCCATTGCGGCACGCTGGCCTTCGGGTCGGGCGCCAGCTTGACCCAGGCGGTGGTCTGGTCAATGCGCACCAGCGCGAGGCGCCGGCCGCCGAACAGGAAGGCCTCGCCGGGCTTGAGCCGGCCGAGAAAGCTCTCCTCGACGTGGCCGAGCGCGCCGCCCTTCAAGAGCCGCACGCTGAGTTGGCCGTTGCTGGTGATGGTGCCGATCGCCTGCCGATGGCGGGTGGCCTGCGCCGGCGCGGCGATCCGGTAGCGGCCCTCGTCGTCGACGATCACCCGCTGGAACTCGGCGTAGCGGCCCAGCGCCTCGCCGCCGTGGCAGATCAGCCGGCCGACCGCGGCGAAGCGCTCGGCGGACAGCCCGGCATAGGCGTGGGTGTCGTGCAGTTCGGCGAGCATGGCCGCGGCGGTCCACGGCGCGCCGATGGCCAGCGTCACCAGATGTTGGGCCAGCACGTCGAGGCAGCCGATCCGCGGCGGGCGGGCTTCGACGGCTCGTGCTTCGACCGCCTCGCGGGCGGCGGCGATCTCGACCAGCTCCAGTGCCTGGGTGGCGATGCAATGCACGGTCGAGGTCTGTCCGGGGCGATGGCCGGCGCGGCCGGCGCGCTGCAGCAGCCGGCCGACGCCCTTCGGGCTGCCAATCTGGATGACCTGGTCGACCTCGGCGAAGTCCACGCCCAGATCCAGCGAGCTGGTCGCGACCACGCAGCGCAGCCGGCCGTCGCGCAGGCCCTGTTCGACGGCGAGGCGCTCGGCGGCGTCGATGGAGCCGTGGTGCAGCGCCAGCGACGCCGAATCCTCGGTCCAGCAGGCGCGCAGGCCCTGAAACCACAGCTCGGCCTGCGAGCGGGTGTTGGTGAAGACCAGCGTGCTCTTTGCTCCGGCCAGCAGCCGCAGCACCTCGGGCAGCCGGCGCAGGCCCAGATGACCGGCCCAGGGCAGCGCCTCGATGCGGGCCGGCAGCGGCGCGTCGACCACGATGGCCTTGTCGTCCGGGGCACGGATCAGCCGGCCGGCCGGCGCGCGCCGCGGCCCGAGCAGCACGGTCATGGCCTCGTCCAGATTGCCGATGGTCGCCGACAGACCGAGTGTGATCAGCGCCGGATTCAGCGCGCGCAGCCGGGCCAGGCACAGCTCCAGCTGCACGCCGCGCTTGCTGCCGAGCAGCTCGTGCCATTCATCGACGACGATGCCAGCCAGCGTGCCGAGGCGCTCGGGGTGCGTCGGGTCGCTGAGCAAGAGCGACAGGCTTTCCGGCGTGGTGACCAGCACCGCGGGCGGCTTGCGCTTCTGGCGGGCGCGGGCGGCGCTGTCGACGTCGCCGGTGCGACGCGCCAGCGTGGGTCGGCCGGGCAGGGTGTCGAGCACGGCGGCCAGCGCCTGCTCGGTATCGGCGGCCAGCGCGCGCAGCGGGGTAATCCACAGCAGCCGGGTCTGGCCCGACGCGGCGTCGCGCAGGGCCGGCAGAAAGCCACCCAGCGCGGCCAGCGTCTTGCCGGCGCCGGTCGGGGCATGGATCAGGCCGGAGTGACCGGCTTCGACGGTCGCCCACGCTTCACGCTGGAAGGCCGCAGGCGACAGGCCACGAGCGTCAAACCAGGGTCGCAATAGCGACTCAGCCGCGGACGGCGGCAGGTCTCCGGCCACGGGCCGGCTCAGAAGTCGGCGGTCTTCTCGGTTGAGAAGCTCTCGCCACAGCCGCATTCGGCGGTGACGCGCGGGTTGTGGAACACGAAGTTCCGGTTGATGCCCTGCTGGGCAAAGTCGATCTCGGTGCCGTCGACGTAGGGCAGGCTGGCGGCATCGACGATCACGCGGGCGCCGCTCGGATGCTCGAAGACGGCGTCATCCGGCTGGATGTCGCGGGCCAGTTCGACGCGGTAGGCAAAGCCGGAGCAGCCGCTCTTCTTGACACCGAAGCGCAGGCCGACGGCTTGCTCGGCGGTCGCGAACTGGCGGACGCGTTCGGCAGCGGGGGCGGTCAGTTGCACGGCCATGGATGTCTCCTTCTGCAGATCCGGGCCGGGAGTATCCGGCCGCTGCAGTGAAGGCGGGGCGGCGTCACTTGCCGCCCCGCCTTGAAATCACCTTACTGGCGACGCAGCACGATCAGGCCGGCACCCAGGGCGAGCAAGGCCAGCAGGGCCAGCGCGCGCGGATCGTTGGCCGGGATCGGCACGGTGTCGTCATTCAGGATCGTGCCGACGCCTTCGGCCCGGGCGATGCTGGCCTGCGCCGGCGCCGGGTTGCTCAGGCGGACGCGGAAGCTCTCGTCCTGCTCGAACAGGTCATCGGCAATGACGTTGACCGTGATGTCGCCCGTCTGGCTGCCCGGCGGGAAGGTGAAGGTCCCGGTCGTGGCCGTGAAGTCCGACGGCGCCACGGCCGTGCCGTCGACGGTTGCGAACTGCACCGTGATCGGCAGCTGCGAGGGGTTGGTCATCGACACCGCGAAGCGGAAGGGGTTGATCCCGCCGCCACCCGTGCCTTCGAGACGGCGGACGTCGCCGATGCTGATCTGGGTGAAGTCGTCGTTGGTGATCGTGCCGGTCCCGCGGGTGTTGGCCGGGATGATCAGCGTGGCCGGATCCAGCGGCGCCTGACCGCCGGCCGGCGGTGCGGCAACGAGGCCGGCCGGGGCGACGAAGTAGGTCTCGTCGTTCTCGACCACGTTGTCGCCGTTGACGCCGACCGTCACGGTCGAGGTGGTCGCGCCCGCAGCGATACTGAAGGACTGGCCAGTCAGCGCGGCGTAGTCGATCGGGGCGCCGGCGGTGCCATCGCTGGTGGTGGCGGTGAAGCTGACCGCGCGATCGACTGGCGCACTCAGGGTTACCGTGAAGGCTGCCGGCGTGATGCCCGCCAGACCTTCGGTCACCGTCGAGTTGCCGATCGACAGGGTCGTGGTGTCGTCGTTGCTGATGCTGCCGGTGGCCGGACCGCCGCCGACAGCCGCACCCGCCGAGGGGGCAGACAGCGCCAGCGTGAAGGTCTCGTTGCCTTCGACCACGAGATCGCCATTGACGGTCACCGGGATCTGCACGGTCTGACCGGCAGCGCCGGGCGGCACGGTCACGGTCTGGCCGGCGATCGCGACGAAATCGGACGGCGCCACGGCCGTGCCGTTGGTGGTGTTGATCGTGGCGGTCAGCGGGATCGCGCTGGCATTCGAGGAGGTCAGCACGATATTCAGCGGTTGGGTGCCGGTGTTGCCTTCGACCACGCTCGCGCCGGCCAGGGTCAGCGTCGAGGTGTCGTCGTTCTGGATCGCGCCCTCGACGGTGGCGTTGGCGCCCAGCGTCACGGTGTTGATGCCGGGCGGACGGGTCAGGTTGGTCAGGCCGAGGGTGAAGCGTTCTTCGGACTCGACCTTGGTGTCGCCGGTGACTTGCACGGCGATGGTCTGGGTGGTGACGCCATTCGGGAAGGTCACCGTGCCGGTGGCGGTGGTGTAGTCGGCGTCCGAGACCAGCGCCGTCAGGTCACTGGTGGCGAACTCCGCGGTGATCGTGCCCTGCACCGGCCGGCTCAGCGTCGCGGTGAAGTTCATCGCCGTCGCGCCGGCATTGCCCTCCGGCTGCGACACCGGGGCCAGATTCAGGACCGCGGCATCGTTGTCGGCGATCGTGCCCAGTGCCTGCGACGTCACGATGGTGCCGCTGGTCGCATTGCTGATCGTGATCGTGAACGTCTCATCGGACTCGACCACGAGGTCGTTCAGCACCGTGGCGTTGAGCTCGAAATTGGTCGCCCCCGCCGGGATCGTGACCGTGGTGCCCGCGATCGCCGTGTAGTCGGCACCGGCGGTCGCCGTGCCGTTGGCGGTCGTGACCGTCAGCGTGATCGCTGCGGCCGAAGCCGGCGTCACGGACACCGGGAAGCTGATGGCCAGGCTGCCGTCGTCACCTTCGGTGGCGGTGGCGTTCTCGATGGCGATGTTCTGCGCGGCAGCCAGCGGCGCGAACGAGAGCGCCAGCAAGGCACCGAGCACACGCCGTGGACGGAAGGAAACAAGGGACATGGACGGGCTCCGGAGGCGAGGACGCACCCGCGGCGGGTGCGTCGAAGAGGGCGTTGCGCAACATTGAGAGACTATTCAGGAGACGGTCACAGCGTCAAACGGAACTGACGCCGACCGACGATTTCATCGGCTGCGCCGCTTCGCCAGGGCAGTCGGGATTCAGCCGCGAGCCCGGTAGCGACCGCCGGGCAGGGCCTCGATGCGGCCGTCCAGCTCCAGTTCCAGCAATCGACCCTGCAGCTGCGCGGCTGACTGGCCGGTGTGGCGGGTCAGCTCTTCCAGCGTCGCCGGATCTCGGCCGAGGGCGACCAGCAGCGGATCGCGCTCGGCCGGGCGAGCGCTCGCCGGCGGATCCGCCAGCGCGAGGCGCAGCTGCAGCGCATCGGCCAGCACGCCGGCCATCGGCGCCAGCCCTTCGAGCACATGCGCGGCCGATTCGACCAGCTTCGCGCCCTCGCGGATCAGCTGATGGCAGCCGCGCGCCAGCGGATGCTTGACCGAGCCCGGCACGGCATAGACCTCGCGGCCCTGAGTCGCGGCCAGTCGGGCGGTGACCAGCGAGCCGCTGGCCAAGCCGGCTTCGATGACCACGGTGCCCAGCGACAGCCCGCTGATCACCCGGTTGCGCTGGGGAAACAGCTCCGGCAGCGGCGCGGTGCCAGGCGGCATCTCGCTGACGATGACGCCCCCCTGGTCGAGGATCGCGGCGGCCAGCTCCCGATGCCGTTGCGGATAGATCCGGTCGGCGCCGGTGGCCAGCACGGCAACGGTGCAGCCGCGGGCCTCCAGCGTGCCGCGATGCGCGGCCGCGTCGATGCCGAGCGCCAGCCCACTGGTGACGGTCAGCCCGGCACGAACGAAGTCGGCGGCGAACTCGACCGCCAGTTCCGCGCCACCGCGGCTGGCCTGACGGGAGCCGACCACCGCGACCTGCGGCTGCCACAGCGCGGTGGCAGTGCCACGGACGTGCAGTCCGGCCGGTGGATCGTCGATGCCGGCCAGCAGGGCCGGATAGTCCGGGTGACCCAGCGTCAGCAGCTGGCCACCCTCGGCGAGGAAAGCGTCCAGCCGAGCCTCGATGCCGGTATCGACCCGACCCGGGCTCAAGCCCTCGGGCAGGGCGGCCAGTGCCGCTACCGGGTCGCCGCCGTGGGCTCGCAACAGCGCGGCTCGCTGCCGACGCGGCAGGCCGGCGGTCGCGCTCAGCGCCAACCAGGCGCGACGCGTGGTTGTCGCGGCAAAGGAAAAGGGCGCGTCGCCGCGCCCCTGACCCGTACGCATCACCGACACGCTCAGTCCTGCGGCAGGCCGAGCGCGGCGCCGGCCTTGATCGGCTTCTCGCCTTCCATCACCAGCGCGTAGCTCACGGTCTCGAAGGCCTTGAACACCATCACGTTGCCGGCGAACTCGGCCGGCAGCTGGACGTGGGTCTTCTTGTCCCACAGGAAGAAGGAGAAAGCATGGTCTTCCTTCGGGTAGCGGACGGTGTCGCGCACCTTCTCACCGGGCTGGAACACGCCATAGACCTCGCCGTTGACCACACCTTCGCGACGGCCGCGGTTGAGCACCACGACCTGCCGGTAGCCGACGCCGTAGAGCGTTTCGGCGGTAGCCAGCACGCGACCGCCTTCGGGCGGCGCGGACGGCGGTCGGGGCGCAAACTCCAGATCGAAGGGATTGTTCTCGACCGGCAGCAGGATGTCGCCGTCCGCCACTTCGTGGTCGGAGCCGATCACCCGCACGGTGGCCGGGTCGCCACCCTTGATCACTTCGACCTCGCCGAACTGCCGATACTCGTAGCCGAGCAGCTCGGAGTTGTGTTCGTAGACCCAGTCGCGCCAGAAGAAGCGGCGGACGTCGCGGTTGCTGATGTTGAAGGTGTGTTCGAACTCCTCCGCGGTGCGCTTGCGGCGCCCTCCGCTCCACGGATAGTGGGCCGGCACTTCGCGGTAGATGATCGAGGCGCGGGCCAGCGTCAGCCGCGTGCCCGGCTCGACGTCACCGAGCTGACGAACGTAGACCAGCCGGTCCCGCTGCGCCAACAGCTTGTTTTCCTCGCTGGCCACGACGTAGGGCGCCGCGCGGCGGTCCTCGTCGGTGATCACGCGCGGATCTTCGAGGAAGGGGCGGATGTCGGAGAGCCGGATCGGCTTGATGGCGTCGTCGAGCCGCTGCTCGCGGACCTGCGGGCTCAGCCGGATCGGACCGCTGTCGGCGACCAGCGTCGGCTGGCCGTCGATGTAGACCAGACTGAGGACATCGCCCGGGAAGATCTGGTGCGGATTCTCGACCTGCGGGTTGGCCTGCCAGATTTCCGGCCAGTTCCACGGGCTCTTCAGGAAGCGCCGGGCGATGTCCCACAGCGTGTCGCCGGCCTGCACCGTGTAGGTTTCCGGGTGGTCTTCGCGGAGTTCGACCGCATACGCGCCCACCAAACCCGCTGCAGCCAGGACGGCGCCGGCCAGAACCGAAAGTGATCTCTTAAGCATGACGGCCAGGTACCTGATTTGCAGGGGTTCAGTCAGTTTAACGCAAGCCCAACCCTGATCGCCACTGGCGATCCGCGGACCTCGCCACGGAAATGCGGTGCCGACTTGCCGGGCCGGCGCACTCGGCTGATTCTCGCGCACTTCACGGGTCAGCGGAGCACTGCCGATGGATGCCGCACCGACGGCCGATCTGATCGGGCTTGCCGTGGCGCTGGGCTGCGGTCTGCTGCTCGGCATCGAGCGCGAGCAGCACCGCGCCGAACAGCCCGGCAAGAGCGCCGCCGGCGTGCGGACGCTGGCGCTGGTGGCGCTGGCCGGAGCACTGGCGGCAATGCTCGGCAACGTCGCGCTGATCGTCGCCGGCACTTGCGTGGTGCTGTTGACGGCCGTGTCCTACCTGCGCACCGCCCGTGCCGAACCCGGGATGACCACCGAGATCAGCGTGCTGCTGAGCTATCTGCTCGGCGCCCTGTCGCTGTCGCGACCGGCGCTGGCGGCGGCCGGTGCGGTGCTGGCCGCGATCCTGCTGCAGGCCAAGGGCCACCTGCATCTGCTGGCCCGCGAGGTGCTGAGCGAGCGCGACCTCAACGACGCGCTGCTGCTGCTGGCCTGCGTGCTGATCGTGCTGCCGCTGCTGCCGGATCAGGCGATGGGCCCGGAGAACGCGCTGAATCCGCGGCGGCTGTGGATGCTGGTGGTGCTGGTGCTGTCGATCAACGCCGCCGGTTATGTCGCCTCGCGGCTGCTCGGCGCACGCTACGGCCTGCCGCTGACCGGCCTGGCGGCGGGCTTCGTGTCGAGCAGCGCCACCCACGCCAGCATGGGGCAGCGCGCCCGCCAGGCACCCGCGATGCGGCGGGCTGCCGTCGCCGGCGCGCTGGCCTCGAACATCGCGACCTTCCTGCTCGCGCTGCTGATCCTGTTCTCGCTGGCGCCGCCGCTGGCCCGGGCAATGCTGCCGGCCTGCCTCGCCGGCGGCAGCGTCGCGCTGGCGTGGGCCGGCTGGATGGCCTGGCGGACGGTGCGCGAGGGCGATGGCCACGAGATGCCGCTCGGCCGACCCTTCCACTTCCGCCATGCGCTGGCTTTCGCCGCGCTGATCGCCGGCGTGCTGATGCTCTCCGCCTTCGCCCATCGCTGGTTCGGCGCCGGCGGCATCACGATCGCCGCGGCGGCAGTCGGGTTTGCCGATGCGCATGCCGCGATCATCTCGGTCGGCGAGTTCAGCAAATCCGCCGTACTGCTGAAGCCCGAAGCCGCCGTGCTGGCGATCCTGCTGGCGCTGACCACCAACACGATCACCAAAGCGGTGGTCAGCTACACCGCCGGCGGCCTCGACTTTGCCCGCCAGCTGTGGCCGGCGCTGGCGCTGATGCTGGCGGCCACCTGGGCCGGTGCGCTGCCGGCGCTCGTGTAGCCGGGTACCCTTCGGCCTCCTGTCTTCGCGAGCCTCCGCCATGCGCCTTCTGGCCCACCTGATGCTCCTGCTCGTGCTGACCGGCTGCGGTGCCGAGACCCCGCCCGCCGAACCGCCGCCGGCCGCGCCGCCCGCTGCCCCGAACAGCGCTGCTGGCAGTGTGCCAGCCGACCACGTGCTGCAACCGCAGCTGCAGGCGCTGGACAAGGCCCGCGGCGTGCAGGAGCTCACCGATACCTCGAAGGCGCGGGTCGACGAGGCTGTCGACGAGCAGCAGCCCTGAGCCCGCCGCACGGCTTGCGCACCGAGGTTGGCGCGCTCGCCCGACTGGGCGCGCCGCTGGTGCTGGCGCAGCTGGCGATCGTCGGCATGGGCGCGATCGACACCGCGCTGGCGGGCCGCATCGACCGCGCCACGCTGGGCGGCGTCGCGGTCGGGACCGCGCTCTGGAGCGTGCTGCTGCTGCTGGTGATCGGCACGCTGATCGCCAGCGCGACGCTGATCGCCGAGCAGAAGTCCGCCGGTCACCCCGAACGCACCCGGGTGATCGGCCAGCACGCGCTGCGGTTGGGCGGGCTGATCGCCTTGGTCAACTTCGGCCTGATCCAGCTGGCCGGCTGGCTGCTGGTGGCCTTCGGCGTCGCGGCCGACGTGCAGCCGGCGGCGATCGACTTTCTGCGCGGCATCCAGTGGGGCTTGCCGGCGCTCGCGGTCTACGCCGCCAGCCGCTACTACTGCGAGGGCATGGGCCACACCCGCGCCTCGATGTACGTCGCGCTGCTGGGGCTGGCGCTGCTGTACCCGATCGCGCGGACGCTGATGTTCGGCGCCGACCTCGGCGTGGTCGTGATTCCCCCGCTGAAGGCCTACGGCTGCGGGCTGGCCACGGCGATCACGCTGACGCTGGAGGCGATCGCGCTGCAGGTCTATTTGCGGGTGCAGCCGGAACTGAAGCGCCTGCAGCCCTGGGTCTGGCAGCCCTTCGAAGCCGCCGAAGTCAAGCGCATCGCCGTGCTCGGCCTGCCGGTGGCCTTCGCAATCCTGATGGAGGCCTCGCTGTTCTACGTGGTGACGCTGCTGATGGGCACGCTGGGCGCGAAGGAGGTCGGTGCCCACCAGATCGCGATCAACGTCGCCGCGCTGGCCTTCATGATCCCCTTCGGCCTCGCCGGCGCGCTGGCGATAAGGGTCGGGCAGGCGCGCGGCAGCGGGGACCCGGCGCAGGTGCGCCTCGCGGTGCGGGCCGGTTTTGCGCTGACGCTGGCGACGCAGTGCCTGTCGGCGACGGTGATGGTGCTGCTGGCCACGCCGATCGCCCGCCTGTACGCGCCTACTGACCCGGAACTGGTGGCCGGCGCGGCGCTATTGATGATGTACGCCGCGATTTTCCAGCTGCCGGACGGCCTGCAGGTGATGGCGAATGGCGCGCTGCGCGGCCTGCAGGACACCCGCATCCCGGCGCTGCTGACCGTGGTCGCCTACTGGCTGGTCGGCTTTCCGCTGACCTGGTGGCTGGGCCTGAAGCTCGGATGGGGACCGGGCGGCCTGTGGATCGGCTTCATCGGTGGCTTGAGCATGGCGGCGCTGCTGCTCGGTCTGCGGTTGCGCCACACGCTGGCGCTGCAGGCGCCGCGCCGGTCACTGCCGGCCACGGCCTGAGCGGCGCTATCCTGCGCCGCATGCGATCGCGACTCGCCCTGCTGCTTGCCCTCTGGTTGCCGCTGCAGCTGCTGCTGTGGTCGATCGGCGGGCATGTGCATCTGCCGGGCGTGACGCTGGCCGATCACGGCTGTCCGCACGCGGCGCAGGCCGCCGACTCGCATGAGCACCCGGCGGATCATCTCCCGCAGCCCGCTGCCGATTCCGACCCGAGCGCCGCCGACCTCGACCATCGGCACTGCCACTGCCAGCTGCTCGGCATCACGGCTCTGAATCTGCGTGTGGCGCACGGCGTGGCGCCAATGACGCGGCCTCATGCGGCTGCGCCGCCTTGCCTCGAAGGCCCGCCGGCCCGACCGGAACGACCGCAGTGGGCCGGCCTCGCCTGATCGGCGTGGCGGCGTTCCGGATTTCTCGAAGGCCCCGGTTCCAGTGTCAGCGAATCCTCGTCACTGACGGATTCGACGATCGCTGATCCGGTGTCCATCGGGGCTGTTCCAGACCCACCGTCCTGACGCGCCCTTTTTCGGGCCGCGCCAGGCCTGCCCGCCGATCTCCCGTGCCCCTGCCCACTGGAGGAATCGGATGTCGATGCCCTGTGTACGCTGGATCCCGGCCTGCGTGGCCGGAATGCTGGTTGCAGCTGCCCAAGCCGCGAGCCCGCTGACCGAGCACCCGATCACGACGGCGCGAGCCGTGCACCCGCTGGCCGCGCAGTTCGACGCCGCCTGGGCGCGCCAGCCCGAGGCGCAGTCGCTGGGCGCGCTGCGCGCCGCGGTCGAGGCGCAGACCCGCGCGGCCGCTGCCTGGAGCGCGGCGCCACCGGCCCTGGAGCTGGCCGAGCGCAACGACCGTGGCGCTGAAGCCAGCGGCTTTCGCGAGCGCGAGCTTGGCGTCGCCGTGCCGCTGTGGTGGCCGGGCGAGCGCGCCGGTGCGCAGGCCGTCGCCGATTCGGCCGCGGCCGCGATCGAAAGTCGTCACGGCCTCGCCCGGCTGCGTCTGGCTGGCGAGCTCCGCGAGGCCTGGTGGGCCTGGCAGCAGGCGAGAATCACCCGCGACCTCGCCGAGGACCGCCACATCCGCGCCACCACGCTGGCCGCCGACGTCGCCCGCCGCGTCGCCGCCGGCGATCTGGCCCCGGTCGACCAGCTGCAGGCCGACGCCGCGGTCGCTGCGGCCGACGCCGAACGGGCTGCCACCGAGGCCGAACTCGCCGCCACGGCCGCGGCGCTGCAGGCGCTGAGCGGGACGTTGCCCGACCGCGCAACTGCGGCCAGCCGCGAGCCGGCAGACGCCGCAGTTGATACGCCCGCCGCCTCAACAGCGTCATCCGCCACTCCCGAAACCCCGTCATCGCGAGGCGCAACGCACCGTGGTGATCTGGACCTAGCCACGGATCCCGCGCCCGAACCGGAAGCCGCCAGCCCCCAAGCCTCGTCATCGCGAGGCGCAACGCGCCGTGGCGATCTGGACCTAGCCACGGATCTCGCGCCCGAACCGGAAGCCGCCAGCCCCCAAGCCTCGTCATCGCGAGGCGCAACGCGCCGTGGCGATCCGGACCCGACCACGGATCTCGCACCCGAACCCGATCCGCCCGCGATCGATCTCGCCGGCCATCCGCAGCTGATCGAGGCCCGCGACCAGCTGCGCGCGGCCGAGGCCGCCGCCACGCTGGCTTCGGCGCAGCGCGGCGAGCATCTGGCGCTGCGGCTGGTCGCCACCCGCGAACGCGAAGCCCGATTCGGCCCCGAGGCTGAGTCGCTGACGCTGGGCCTGAGCCTGCCGCTGGGCGGCGGGACGCAGCGTCGCGAGCAGATCGCCCGCACCGAGGCCGCGGTCGACGAGGCCCGCGCCAGGCTGACGCTGGACGCCGCCCGGCTGGAGGCCGCGCGCGCCGCCGCCGAGGCCCGGATCCGCGCCGCGCGCCTGCAGCGCGCCGCCCACGCGACCCGCGCCCGCCTCGCCGGGCAGGCGCTCACCGTCCAGCAGGCCGCCTTCGAGGCTGGCGAGACCGACCTGCCGACCCGACTCCGCGCCGAGGCCGACGCGGCCGAGGCCGACCGCGCGGCCGCACAGGCCCGCATCGCCGAGGCCGCCGCGATCTCCGCGTGGCGGCAGGCCTTGGGCCTGTTGCCGCAATGACCTTGCCGAATACACCGAGGACCGCCATGTCGCTCCGCACCCTGACCGCCGCGACGCTGCTCGCCGGCCTGCTGTCCGCCGCGCCGCTGCACGCCGGCGGCGACCACGATCACGGCCATGACCACGACGCCGCGCCGGCCATGACCACTCCGGCGCTGCCGCGCTTCGCCGCCAGCTCCGCCGACTTCGAGCTGGTCGGCGTGCTCGACGGCCTGCAGCTGACGCTGTTCCTGGACCGTTACGCCGACAACGCGCCGGTGATCGGCGCCGACCTCGAGCTGGACCTCGGCGGGACGGTGCTGAAGGCCGCCGCCCACGACGATCACTACGAGGCGACACTGCCGGCCGAGCCGAGCCCCGGCGTGCTGCCTGTGGTCGCGACCGTCACCACCGCCGATGCGGTCGACCTGCTGGCGGGCGAGCTGGATCTGCACGGCCACGACGAGCCGCTGCCGCTGGCGGCGCGGGACTGGACGGCGCTCGCCGGCTGGATCGTCGCCGCGCTGCTGGCGGTGGGCTGGCTGGTGACCTCCCGTATCCGGGGAGCACGCGCATGAGCCGGCTCCTGTCCGCAATCCTCGTGTTGGCGCTGGCTGCCCCGGTGTACGCCGGCGGTGACCACGATCACGGCCATGACCACGGCGACGCCGCCCTGCTGGCCAACGCCAACGGCCCGCAGCGCCTCGCCGACGGCAGCGTGTTCCTGCCGAAGCCGGCGCAGCGCCAGCTCGGCGTGCGCACCGTGCTGCTCGAAGCGACTAGCGACCTGCCGCAGAGTGTCACGCTGCCGGGCACGGTGGTAATGGACCCGAACGCCGGCGGCACGGTGCAGTCGCTGTACGCCGGCCGCCTAGAGCCCGGTCCGTCCGGCCTGCCGCTGCCCGGCCAGTCCGTCAAGGCCGGCGAGGTGCTCGCCTATGTCGTGGCCGCCCGCAGTCCGCAGGAGCGCGCGGCGCAGGCCGCCGAACTGGCCGAGCTGCGCGCCGCGCAGTCGCTGGCCCGCCAGCAGCTGGCGCGACTGCGCACGCTCACCGACACGGTGCCGCGCAAGCGCATCGAGGCGGCGGAGAGCGCGGTCGACAGCCTCACCGCGCGGGTCGCGGCGCTGGACGCCGGGGAGGCCGCCCGCGAGCCGCTGCGCGCCCCGATCGGCGGCGTGATCGCCAGCGGCAGCGCGGTCGCCGGTCAGGTCATCGAGGCCGGCCAGACGGTCTGGACCGTGGTCGACCCCAGCCGACTGGTCATCGAGGCGCTGGCCTACGAGCCGGCGCTGGCGACGCGGATCGCCGGGGCCACGCTGGTGCTGGACGATGGTGCCCGGGCGACGCCGGCGCTGGGCGTCGCCGCCGTGCCGCTGACCTACGTCGGCGCGGCGCGGACGCTGCGGGGGCAGGCGCTGCCGCTGAGCTTCCGCGCGCAAGCGCCGGCGCTCGCCACCCTGGCGCTCGGCCAGCCGGTCGAGATCGTCGTACAGCGCACCGACACCGTCCGCGGCATCGCCATCCCGCAGGCCGCCCTGATGAAGAACGCCGCCAACCAGCCGATCGTCTGGGTCAAGACCGCCGCCGAGCGCTACGCACCACGCGTGGTGACCGCGCAGCCGCTGGATGGCCTGCAGGTCGCGGTGACCGCGGGGCTGAAGCCCGGCGATCGGGTGGCGACGCAGGGCGCCACGCTGATCCAGCAAGTCCGCTGACGGAGCCTAGACCATGTTCCAGTGGCTCCTCGACCACAGCCTGGCCCATCGGCTGCTGGTAATCCTGTTCGGCGCGGTGCTGATGCTCGCCGGCGCGTGGACGCTGACGCACACGCCGGTGGACGTATTCCCCGACCTCAACAAACCCACCGTGACGCTGATGACCGAGGCCGGCGGCATGGCGGCCGAGGAGGTCGAGCAGCGCATCACCGTGCCGCTGGAAACCGCCATGAACGGCCTGCCCGGCGTCGAATCGGTGCGCTCGACCTCGGCGGCCGGGCTGTCCTTCCTCTATCTGACCTTCGACTGGAATACCGACCTGTACCGGGCGCGGCAGCTGGTGGCCGAGCGGCTGACTGCGATGGAGACCGAACTCGCCCCCGGCGTGACGCCGCACATGGGCCCGATCAGCTCGATCATGGGCGAGATCCTGCAGATCGCGATTCCGGTGGACCCGGCGCAGATCAGCCCGATGGCGGTGCGCGAGTACGCCGACTGGGTGCTGCGGCCGCGGCTGATGTCGATCCCCGGCGTCGCCCAGGTGATCCCGATCGGCGGCGAGGTCCGCCAGTTCCAGGTGCAGCCCGACCCGGTGCGGATGGCCGCACTCGGCGTGTCGCTGACCACGCTGCGCGAGGCACTGGCCGGCTTTTCCGCCAACACGTCCGGCGGCTTTCTCGAACGCAACGGCCGCGAGTACCTGATCCGCCACGTCGGCCAGACCGCCAGTCTGGAGGATCTGGCGATGCTGGCGCTGGGCGCCCGCGACGGCCAGCCTATCCTGCTCCGGCAGGTCGCCGAGGTGGCGTATGCCGCTGCACCCGCCCGCGGCGATGCCGGGTATGCCGGCGGACCGGCGGTGATCCTCGGCGTGCAGAAGCAGCCCAGCGCCGACACGCTGGCGCTGACCGCCGCGGTCGAGGCCGCGCTGGAGGGCCTGTCCGCCTCGCTGCCGGCCGGCATGGCGGCGCCGCGGCTCAGCTTCCGCCAGGCCAGCTTCATCGAAGCGGCGATCGGCACGCTGCAGGGCAAGCTGGTCGGCGCCTCGATCTGCGTCGCACTGGTGCTGTTCCTGTTCCTCGGCACGCCGCGGCCGACGCTGATCGCGCTGACCGCGATCCCGGTGTCGATCTGCGTCACCGCGCTGGTGTTCCGCTACTTCGGTCTGTCGATCAACACGATGACGCTGGGCGGGCTGGCGATTGCGATCGGCGGACTGGTCGACGATGCCGTGGTCGACGTCGAGAACATCCTGCGCCGGCTGCGGCTGGAACGCGTGAAGCCCGCCGCCGAGCGGCTGGCCACGCTGGCCGTGGTGCGCGCCGCCTCGCTGGAGGTGCGCAGCGGCATCCTCTACGCCACCGCGATCATCGTGCTGGTGTTCCTGCCGCTGTTCGCGCTACCGGGCCTCGAAGGCCGGCTGTTCGTGCCGCTCGGCATCGCCTTCATCGTCTCGACGCTGGCCTCGCTGCTGGTGTCGATGACGCTGACGCCGGTGCTGGCCTCCGGGCTGCTGCCGCCGCTCGCGCAGCACGAGCACGGTGACACCCGCCTGCTCGCCGCGCTGAAGCAGCACTATCGCCGCGGACTGAGCGCCGCGCTGGACCGACCGCGCGCCGTGCTGGCCGCCGCCGGCCTCGCGGTCGCCGCCGCCGCGGTCGCCGTGCCGTTCTTCCCGACCAGCTTCCTGCCACCCTTCAACGAGGGCACGCTGACCATCGGAATTCGGCTGAATCCGGGGGTCACTTTGTCCGAGACCACGGCATTGGGTCGGCAGGCCGAGCAGTTGATCGCCGAGGTGCCCGAAGTCGTCCACGTCGCCCGCCGCTCCGGCCGCGCCGAACTCGACGAACACGCCGAGGGCGTGCACGTCAGCGAGCTCGACGTCGGTCTGGTGCCCAGCGCCGAGCTGACCCGCAGCATGGACGTGGTCCGCGCCGAGATCCGCGCCCGGCTCGCGAATCTGCCCGCCGCGATCGAGGTCGGCCAGCCGATCTCGCACCGCATCGATCACATGCTCTCGGGCGTGCGCGCGCCGATCGCGATCAAGCTGTTCGGCGAGGATCTGGACGCGCTGCGCAGCCAGGCCGACGCGCTCCGTCAGCGGCTGGCCGGCATTCCCGGCATCACCGATCTGGTGGTCGAGAAGCAGGTCCTGGCCCCGCAGATCCAGATCCACATCGACTACGCCGCTGCCGCGCGCTACGGCCTGCCGGCCCCGCAGCTGCTGGCCACGCTGGAAGCGCTGGTCGCCGGCGAGACGCTGGCGCAGATCGTCGACGGCGGCCGCCGCTTTGCGCTGGTGCTGAAGCTGCCCGACGCCGACCGCGGCCCGGAGGCGTTGGCCGACCTGCTGATCGACACGCCGCTCGGGCCGGTGCCGCTGAACCGGCTCGCCCGCATCGAGGAGGGCGATGGCCCCAACCAGATCAGCCGCGACGACGGCCGCCGCCGCATCGTGCTGTCCGCCAATGCCGAAGGCCGGCCGCTGTCGGCGATCGTCGCCGATATCCGCGCCGTGGTCGCCGACAGCCCGCTGCCGGAGGGCCAGTTCATCACCCTCGGCGGCCAGTTCCAGGCGCAGGAGGAAGCCACCCGGCTGATCGCGGCGCTGTCACTGGTGTCGCTGGCCCTGATGTACGCGGTGCTGCACACCCGCTACCGCTCGACCACGCTGGCGCTGCTGATCATGGCCAACATCCCGCTGGCGCTGGTCGGCGCCGTGCTCGGCCTGTGGCTGTCCGGCCAGCCGCTGTCGGTTGCCGCGCTGATCGGCTTCGTCACGCTGGCCGGCATCTCGGTGCGCAACGGCATCCTCAAGGTCAGCCACTACTTGAACCTGCTGCGCTTCGAGGGCGAGACCTTTGACCGCGCGATGATCGTCCGCGGATCGCTGGAGCGGCTGAGCCCGGTGCTGATGACCGCGCTGGTCACCGCCTTCGCGCTGGCCCCGCTGCTGTTCGAGGCCGAACGCCCCGGCACCGAACTGCTGCACCCAGTCGCGGTGGTGATCTTCGGCGGCCTGATCAGCGCCACCCTGCTCGACACCTTCCTGACCCCGCTGCTGTTCTGGCACTACGGCCGCCGGGCGGCGCAGCGCCTGCAGGAGGGCCAGACCCACGACGCCTTCTGAGCCTCGAACCGCATCGAGGCGGAGCTTCTTGTGCCCCGCCGTGGCATTCCACGGCCGCACTGGCAAGTTCATTGGCATCACCGGGGTTGCTCCGCGTTGGGTGCACGGGCGCACCGACAGTGTCGGCGGGTTCGGATTGAATGAGCGGGTTGCGCAAACCGGTGCGCGTCAGGTGCCCGAGCCATGTCCAGCAACCCCGTTTTGCGATTCTCGATGCGGCTGCTGCCGCTGTTCGGCCTGTGCGCGACCGCGTACGCGCAAGTGGCGCCCACCACCGGGAACCCTGCCGCGACCACCGCGCCGGAAAAGCGCGACGTGCTGCGCGCCCAGGTGCTGCTCGATCGCGCGTATTTTTCCTCGGGCGAGATCGACGGGCATCGCGGCGGCAACCTGAAGAAGGCGCTGGCGGGGTTCCAGCGCAGCCGCAGCATCGACGACGACGGCCGCCTCGGTCCGGACACCTGGGCGCAGCTCGAGCGGGATGCGGTGCCGCCGCTGATTCAATACACCGTGCTCGAAGCCGACGTCGCCGGCCCATTCGTGGAACTGCCCACCGGCCTGATCGAGCAGGCGGCGCTGCCGGCGCTGGGCTACACCTCGATCGGCGAGGCGCTGGGTGAGCGCTTCCACGCCAGTCCGAAACTGTTGGCCAAACTCAATCCCGGCAAGCGGCTGGATCGGGTCGGCGAAGTGATCATGGTGCCGAACGTGGTGGACGCGGCACCGCTGCCTGTTGCCGCGCAGGTCATCGTCGACCGCTCCGAGCGCACGCTGATGCTGGCCGACGCCGACGGCAAGATCGTTGCGCAGTTCCCGTCCTCCACCGGCAGCAAGCACGACCCGCTTCCTGTCGGTGACTGGACGGTCGAGAGCGTGTCGGTGAATCCGGTCTATTACTACAGTCCGGAACTGTTCTGGAACGCCGACCCGACCCACGTGAAGGCGGAACTGAAGCCCGGCCCGAACAATCCGGTCGGTCTGGTGTGGATCGATCTGTCGAAGGAGCATTACGGCATCCACGGCACGCCGGAGCCGTCGCGCATCGGCAAGACCGAATCCAACGGCTGCATCCGCGTCACCAACTGGACCGCGATGCTGCTGTCGCAGGCGGTGAAGAACAAGATGCCGGTGCTGCTGCGTGAGTAGGTCACGCGCCGACGTCGCTTCATGAAGGGGATGGCGGCGTTCCTCGCCGGCATGCTCTGCGGCGCACTGACGCTGGCGTTCGTGTGCTTCGATGCGCAACAGCCGCGTGTGGTCGCCAATCGCGAGACCGTCGCCACGCCCACCGTTGCCGCACCGGCGCCGATCCCTGCGGCCGGCGATGGTGATCAGGTCGGCATGGCCCTCGGCGATGTCGAAGAGAAGCAACTTGCCATCACCCCGCTCCGGCCTTCCGAGCCGATATCGGTCATCGAGCCTGCGACTGCGCAAGCCGATCCCGATGCGCAAGCCAATGCCGAAACCCGGCCCGCCCAAGTCGCCGTCGCGGACCCGGCGGTAGCCATGCCGCGCAATCTCGAGCTGCTGATTCCGGTTGCCGGCGTCACCGCGGACCAACTCCGCGACACGTTTGCCGACGCGCGCGGTCAGGGCCGCAGCCACGACGCGATCGACATCATGGCGCCGACCGGCACGCCGATCCTTGCGGTCGACGATGGCGTCATCGTCAAGCTGTTCGACAGCAAGCTGGGTGGCCTGACCATTTACCAGTTCAACGACGCCGCCGAACTGGCGTACTACTACTCGCATCTCGATCGGTACGCCGACGGCCTGACCGAGGGCCAGTCCGTCGAGCGCGGCGGCCTGATCGGCCATGTCGGCTACAGCGGCAACGCCAATCCGGCCGCGCCGCATCTGCACTTCGCGATTTTCATTCTCGGCCCGGAGAAGCTGTGGTGGCAGGGCACGGCGATCAACCCGTACCCGCACCTCGGCGGGCGTTGACGCGCTTCGCCGCCTCGCAGCCCTGCGGCAGCCGACATCCCAACAGATCCGGCGTCCAGGCCAGCCGTCAGCCTCGCCTGCCGTTCCATAGTGGTAACCGAATGTGACTCACGCCAGGACTTGAGGCAGATCAGGGTCCGATCTCGAATATCAATGAATCAGGTGTGAAGATCGTCATGCATCTTGATGGTTTGCATTGCGGGTTCAGTGGGCCTTCGCTTCTGATCTCGCGGCCGCCGGTTCTGTGACCGCGGTCACGAAATCCCTCCCGATCATCGCCAGCGACGCCGAAACCTGTTCGACCGCGCTGGCGCTCACACCCGAAGGCTACCGAGACCGATGAGACCGCAGCTGCTCCACGGCCTGGCCGTGTTTTTCTGTTTTCTGATGATGGCCACCCCTGCGGAGGCCGCTTTCCAGAACGGCGCCAACCGTCTGCTCGCCGACGAGTTCATGACGACGAATCAGTACCTGCAGTCGAGCGACGGCCGGTTCCGCTTCTATCTGCAGAGCGACGGCAACCTGGTCCTGCGGGTGGTGAGCAGCGGGGCGTCCCTGTGGTCGTCGGCGACGCACGGGCAGGGCGGGGTGCGCCTGAACCTGCAGTCGGACGGCAATCTGGTGCTGCGCCGATCCAATGGCGCGTCGGTCTGGTCGACCGGCACCCACGGCCGGGGCGTCAACCGGGCGACGATGCAGAGCGACGGCAATTTCGTGCTCTATACGGCCTCGAACAATTCGGTCTGGTCGACCGGGACGATGCAGCCGCCGGCGGATACGGTCCGGCCGGTGATCACGTTGACCGGTGCGGCGACGCTGTCGGTCGTGCGTGGCAGTACCTTCACCGACCCCGGCGCGACCGCCATCGACAACGTCGACGGCAACCTCACCAGTCGGATCGTCCGGACCGGCTCGGTCAATACGGCGACCGCCGGGACTTACACGCTGCGCTACGACGTCAGCGACAACGCCGGCAATGCCGCGGTGACGGTCACCCGCACCGTCACCGTGACCGTGCCTGCCGATACCGTCCCGCCGGTCATCACGCTGCTGGGCAGCGCGACGATGTCGGTCGCGCTGGGCGGCAGCTTTACCGATCCGGGCGCGACGGCGACGGACAATGTCGACGGCAACCTCAGCAGTCGGATCGTGCGGACGGGGTCGGTGAATACCGCAGCCGCCGGCAGCTACACGCTGCGTTACGACGTCCGCGATACGGCCGGTAATGCCGCCACGACTGCGGTGCGGACGGTCACCGTCACCGGCAGCACGCCGCCCCCGCCGCCGACCGGCAATGGCGACAACGACGGCACCGCCAGCAGCACCGGCCAGTTCTCGGCCCCGAGCGCCGCGCTGTACACGTTGAACAGCGCAAAGCAGCGGGTCTTCCCGCGGCCGGTCGATACCGGCTTCGGCGGCAATGGCCATGCCGAAACCTGGGACGGTCGGGTGTTCGTGCGCACGCGCACGGCCGGCTGGTTTGCCAGCAGCTTCCGTCCGCAGCGGATCACGTTGAATGCCGACGGCTCGCCGAGCTTCACCAATGGGGCTTTCGGCAATAGCGTGGCCCTGGAACTGGAAACCGAAGCGCCGGATATGCAGCACAACTGGATCGCAATCGTGCCCGATCCGGAGGTCACCGGGGAAAATCCCTTCCCGTCGACGTCCACAGGCAGTTTCTCAGCCACCGGCACGCATCGGACCTATCGCGCGCTGGTCTATCACACTTCGCTACGCAATAACGACAACGACCAGATGGGCATTCGCAAGGCGACAATCATCGTCCGCGATGCGAATACCGCCGATGCCGAGGTGATCAGCGCCCGCTTTACCACCAGCTTTGCGCGGCTGCGCATCGAGAGCGGCGCGGATTTCCGCTGCATCGAGCCCTCGGTCACCATCGATGGCCGACTGGTGATCTGCCAGGGCCATCCGGAAAACAACGGCCGGATCGACAATCTGGTCTACAGCTGGAATGCCACGCCAGGCGCCACCACCAATTGGCGCGCACCGAAGTCGATTGCCGACATGCATTACGACGATCGCAATGCCAGTGTCGCCGGCATCCCGTTCCGCATCCGCTTCCCGATCGCCGAGCGGCCGCTGCGTGACGCCGCCGGCGTGGCCTACGTCCGCGGCGATCTGGTCAAGGGCGCCTACCCGTGGGTCAGCCACGACGGCACCGAGTTGTTCTTCCAGGCCTCCCGCGAGGGCATGAGCGCCCGCCGCACCGCCACCACGGTGGTCGGCCGCTGGACCGGCTGGACCTTCCGCCACATCGACGGGCCGATCAACCGCAGCCGCCACCGCGATTCGCGCCTGTTCCTGTCCTCGCCCGGTGCCTTCACCACCATGTGGACGCCGTACAAGGATCTCGCCGATCTGCGGATTCCCTATTCGGTGACCGGTCCGAGCTATCCGATGTTCGGCTCGAACAGCGAGGATTATTCGGAAGTCGCCTTCGATGATTATCTGGACGGCGACTACGTGATGTATCTGGGCATGAACGAGCAGATCGATCGGCTCGGCGCCTATCTGAAGACCAGCACGCCGGATACCTCGGGCAATTTCAACAATGGAACGCTGGTCGGCGCCCGCTTCCCGCTGGAGTTCAACAACAACGATGCACTGGTCGGGCGGGTCGGTCAGGGGATCCATTTCGGTAACGGCAACCACATCAATGTGGCGCGCGCCCGCGGTTGGGACAGTCTCCGCGACGGGTTCACGGTGGATTTCTGGGCCCGACCCAGCAGCGGCAGCGGCACGGTCCGCCTGTTCACGCTGCAGAACGGCATCGAGGTGTTTCTGGCCAATGGCAGCACCGTCACCGGGGTGGTGCAGGACACCGCCGGCGTACGCCGGCAGTTGAGCGGCACGCCGATCGACAATGGCCAATGGACGCATATCGCCTTCAGCTACAACGCCTTCAATCGCACGCTGGCGCTGTGGGTCGGCGGTAATCGCGTCAACAACCTGACCCTGACGGGCTTCGGCACGCTGCAGACCAGCGGCGCGGTGCAGGTTGGTCCGGTCAACTCCACCGCGACGCTGATCCTCGACGAGGTCAAGGTGTCACGGGTCGCGCGCCAGGCCCACGAAATCGCCCACAACGCCTACACCCGCAGTCACCGGGCGCCGAGCACGGCGCAGCTCGCCACGATCCCCGCGCACCTGTCGGCACTGCGCAATCAGGCGAGTGCCGTGGACCGCTTCAGCACGACCGCCGCTGCGCTGGGCGAGAGCCTGTTCAACGACGTCATCCTGTCGAAGCAGCGCACCACGTCGTGTGCCACCTGTCATCAGGCCACCCGCGCCTTCACCGATGGCAAAGCGATCGCGCAGGGCAACGAACCCACTGATGCCGGTGTACGCAATTCGCCGACCCTGCTGAACCGGCTGTTCTCGTCCTTCCAGGGCTGGACCGGTCAGGCCGCGACGCTGGATCGGCAGGCGCTGGTTCCGATCGCCGCCCCGCACGAGATGAATCTGCCGCTGGCGGAAGCCGTGCAGCGCCTGAGCAGCCACGCGACCTACAGCGGCCGCTTCCAGAGCGTCTACGGCCAGGCGCCGACCGCGGAGAACATCGCCGCCGCGCTCGCCAGCTTCCAGGCCACGCGCTTCGCACCGCGCAATCGGGTGGATGACTACCGCGCCGGCAACCGCAGCGCGCTGACGGCAGCGGAGATCCGCGGCTTCGCGCTGTTCGAGGGCAAGGCGCGCTGCAGTGGCTGTCATGTCGGGACCAACTACAGCGACGAGAGCTTCCGCAACAACGGCCTGACGACGACGGGCGCGGACATGGGTCGCGGGGAAATGACCGGGCGGGACCGCGACTTCCGGCTGCAGAAGGTGCCGACCCTGCGCGAACTGCGTTCGACCGCGCCGTATCTGCACAACGGCAGCGTGGCCACGCTGCGCGACGTCATCGCCCGCTACAACGCGGGCTCCACCGACCCGATGGCGGACTCCGACATCCGGCCGCTGGAACTCAGCAATCAGGAGATGCTGGATATCGAGGCCTTCCTCAACGCACTCTCGGCCAACTGAAGCCCAAGCGTCCGGACGGGTCGGCCACTCCAGCCGACCTGTCCGGGTCACCGCACCCCCGGAGCGCGCCCATGAGAGCCCTGACCCTCGCCCTGACCCTGCTTGCCGCTGCCGCAACCGCTCTGCCGGCCTGCGCCGGTGAAGGCCACAAGCACGACCACGACGATCACGCGCATGGTCATGACCACGGTCACGACCACTCGCCGAAGCATGGCGGCGTGGTGGTCGAAGCCGGCGACATCGACTACGAACTGGTGGTCCGCGCCGACACCGTCGCGCTGCACCTGCGCGGCCATGACGGCGCCGTCGACCTCGCCGACGCCAGCGCCACGCTGACGCTGCTCAGCGGGCGCGACAAGCAGAACGTCGAGCTGAAGCCGGTCGGCGATCGCCTTGAAGCCACCGGCAGCTTCCCGACCGGACCCGACCGCAAGGCCGTCGCCGTGGTCCGCCGCGCCGGCCAGTCCAGCGCGGTGCGCTTTACGCTGGAGTGAGGGGCCGCCGCCGGCTTCCCGCGAGCGCCGACATCCCCGTCGACTGCCGACGTGATGCGGCGCGGCCGCCGGCGTTCCCGGGAGCCGCGACGGCTTCGCCTGACCTCAGATGTGCAGGGCGTGGCCGAGTGCGCGCAGGCAGGCTTCCTGCACCGCCTCGCCCAGGGTCGGGTGGGCGTGGATGGTGTGGGCGACGTCTTCCAGTCGTGCACCCATTTCCAGGCTGAGGCCGAAGCTGGCGGACAGCTCCGACACCGCGGCGCCGACCGCCTGCCAGCCCACGATCAGGTGGTTGTCGGCGCGCGCGACGACGCGGACGAAGCCCTCCGGCGCCTCCAGCGACAGCGCGCGGCCGTTGGCGGCGAAGGGGAACATCGCGCTCTTGACCTTGAAGCCGGCGGCTTCGGCGCTGGCCGGGGTGTGGCCGGCCACGACGATTTCCGGGTCGGTGAAGCAGACCGCCGGGATGCTGGCCGGCTCGAAGCGGCGCTTCTGGCCGGCGATGACCTCGGCGACCATCTCGCCCTGCGCCATCGCGCGGTGGGCAAGCAACGGTTCGCCGGTCAGATCGCCGATCGCCCAGACATCGCGCATCGAGGTCCGGCATTGCGCGTCGATCTTCACCGCGCCGCCGGCCATGTCGAGCATCAGCCGTTCCAGACCCCAGCCCTGCGTGCGCGGCCGGCGGCCGACGGCGACCAGGATCTTGTCGGCCGGCAGCTCGATCAGACCGCCCTGCGGGTCGCGCACGGTCAGCGCGTCGCCGGCGGCATTCAGACCCTCGACGCGGTGGCCGAGCAGGGTATGGACACCGAGCTTGGCCAGCGAAGCCGCGACCGGCTTGACCAGTTCGGCGTCGTAGGCCGGCAGGATCCGCGGCTGCGCTTCGACCACGGTGACCTCGGCGCCGAGCTTGCGCCAGGCGGTGCCGAGTTCCAGGCCGATGTAGCCGGCGCCGATCACCACCAGCTGCTTCGGCACCTCGGTGAAGGCCAGCGCCTCGGTGGAGGACACCACCCGGCCGCCGCCGGCGCCGAAGGGCAGGAAGGGCAGCTCGACTTCCTGCGAGCCGTTGGCCAGCAGCAGGTGCTGGCACTGGATTTTCAGCGGGCCATCGGGCTGGGCGACTTCGACGGTCTTGCCGTCGATCAGCTGTGCCCAGCCGTTGACGACCTTGACGCCGTGCTTCTTCAGCAGTGCGCCGACGCCGCCGGTGAGCTTGGCGACGATGCCGTTCTTCCACGACAGCGTCTTGGCGAGGTCGAGCTGCACGCCGCTGACGCTGATGCCCATGTAGTCGCCATGAGTGGCGTGGGCGTAGGCCTGCGCGGCGTGGATCATCGCCTTGCTGGGAATGCAGCCGACGTTGAGGCAGGTGCCGCCGAGGGCGACGCCCTCGACCAGCGTGGTCTGGATGCCGAGTTGCGCGGCGCGAATCGCGGCGACGTAGCCGCCGGGGCCGCCGCCGATGACGAGCAGGTGTGTGGTCAGTGTGGCCATGGTCATTCGATGAAGAGGGTGGCCGGGGTTTCGAGCAGGGCGCGCAGGCGCTGCACGAACAGCGCCGCATCCATGCCGTCGACCACGCGGTGGTCGAAGCTGCTGCTCAGGTTCATCAGCAGGCGCGGGACGACGCGGCCGTCGCGGTCGAACATCGGCCGCTCGACCATCCGGTTGACGCCGACGATGCCGACCTCCGGATGATTGATGACCGGCGTCGAGACGATGCCGCCGAGCGCGCCGAGGCTGGTCAGGGTGATGGTCGAGCCGGACAGTTCGTCACGACCGGCCTTGCCGGTGCGCGCGGCTTCGGCAAGCCGGCTGATCGCGGCGGCGCAGGCCCACGGGTCCAGCGTCTCGGCATGGCGGATCACCGGCACCATCAGGCCGCCATCGGTCTGCGTCGCCAGACCCAGATGCACCGCGGCGTAGCGGGTCACCACGTTGGCCTCGTCGTCGTAGCGGGCGTTGACCTGCGGGAAGTCGCGTACGCCGACCACGATCGCGCGGACCAGGAAGGGCAGCAGCGTCAGCTTGGCGCGACTCTTGCCGTGCTGGGCGTTGAGCCGCTGACGCAGCGCCTCCAGCTCGGTGACGTCGATTTCCTCGACGTAGGTGAAGTGCGGGATCTGCCGCTTCGCCTGCTGCATCTTCTGCGCAATCTTGCGGCGCAGGCCGATCACCGGGACGGCGGTTTCCTCATGCCGTGCGGCGTAGCGGCTGTCGGCCTCGACCACGCCGGCGGGTGCTCCGGCCTCGGCCGCGTGGGCGTCCAGATCGTCATAGCTGATGCGGCCGGCCGGGCCGCTGCCCTGCACGAACTGCAGCTCGATGCCCAGTTCCCAGGCGCGCCGACGCACGGCGGGCGAGGCGATCGGCTTCTCGCCGGCGGCGCGGCGCGGGGCGGTGTTGCCGCGGGCCGGAGCCTTGGCTGCCGGCGCCGGGGCGGGCTTCGCGGCAGGGGCTGGCGCCGGTGCCGGTGCAGCCACCACGGCAGGGGCCGGTGCGGGCGTCGGGGCAGGTGCGGCGACCGGTGTCGGTGGGGCAGGGGCGGGCGCTGCGGCGCCGACCTTCAGGTTGCCCTCGCCCTCGACCTCCAGCCGGATCAGCTCGGAGCCGACCGCCATCACCTGGCCGATCTTGCCGCCGTGGGCCAGCACCTTTCCGGCCACCGGCGAGGGGATCTCGACCGTGGCCTTGTCGGTCATCACATCGGCGAGGAGCTGGTCTTCCGTCACCGTATCGCCCGGTTGTACATGCCAGGCCACCAGTTCGACCTCGGCAATGCCTTCGCCGATGTCCGGCATCTTGATCACATAAGTGCCCATGGCTCAGCCCTCCATCACGCGCTTCAGCGCGGCACCCACCCGGGCGGGGCCGGGGAAATACGCCCATTCCTGCGCATGCGGATAGGGCGTGTCCCAACCCGTCACGCGCTCGATCGGCGCTTCGAGGTGGTAGAAGCAATGCTCCTGCACCAGCGCCGCCAGCTCGGCACCGAAGCCGCTGGTGCGGGTGGCCTCGTGCACGATCACGCAGCGACCGGTCTTCTGCACCGAGGCGACCACGGTGTCCAGATCCATCGGCCAGAGGCTGCGCAGGTCGATGATCTCGGCGTCGATGCCGGTCTCGGCGACCGCCGCCTCGCTGACCCAGACCATCGTGCCGTAGGCCAGCACGGTCACGTCCTTGCCGGGTCGCACCACTGCGGCGCTGGTCAGCGGCACCGTGTAGTAGCCCTCCGGCACCTCGCCCAGCGGATGCTTGCTCCACGGCACCACCGGCTTGTCGTGGTGGCCGTCGAAGGGGCCGTTGTAGAGGCGCTTGGGCTCCAGAAAGATCACCGGGTCATCGCACTCGATCGCGGCGATCAGCAGGCCCTTGGCGTCGTAGGGGTTGCTCGGCATCACCGTGCGCACGCCGCAGACGTGGGTGAACACCGCCTCGGGGCTCTGGCTATGGGTCTGGCCGCCGTAGATGCCGCCGCCGCAGGGCATGCGGATGGTCAGCGGCGCGGTGAAGTCGCCGTTCGAGCGATGCCGCAGCCGCGCCGCCTCGCTGACGATCTGGTCGAAGGCCGGGTAGACGTAATCGGCGAACTGGATTTCGACCACCGGCCGCAGGCCGTAGGCGCCCATGCCGACCGCCGCGCCGACGATCCCGGACTCCGAGATCGGCGCGTCGAACACCCGCGACTTGCCGTACTTGGCCTGCAGGCCCTCGGTGCAGCGGAACACGCCGCCGAAGTAGCCCACGTCCTCGCCGAAGATCACCACCTTCGGGTCGCGGTCCATCATCACGTCCATCGCCGAGCGCAGCGCCTGGATCATGGTCATCGGCTTGCCCGGGCCCGGCTTCGCAGGCTCGGCGAGTGCGTCCGTTCGGACGACATCATTCATGACGCGTTCCTTTTCAGTAGCCGAGCTGCTGGCGCTGCTGGCGCAGGTGTTCGGGCAGTTCCTTGTAGACGCCTTCGAACATCGAGGCGACGTTCGGGATCTGGCCGTCGAGCAGCGAGCCGTAGCGTTCGGCCTCGCGCTGCGCGGCGATCACCTCGGCCTCCAGTGCTTTCTGCGTGGCCTCGTGCTCCGCATCGCTCCAGTGACCGAGCAGGGTCAGGTGCTTGCGCAGCCGCTCGATCGGGTCGCCCAGCGGGAAGCGCTCCCAGTCGTCGGCCGGCCGGTACTTGCTCGGATCATCCGAGGTCGAGTGCGCACCGGCGCGGAAGGTCACCCACTCGATCAGGCAAGGCCCCAGACCGCGCCGTGCCCGCTCGGCGGCCCACAGCGAGGCTGCATGCACGGCGAGGAAGTCGTTGCCATCGACGCGCAGCGAGGCGATGCCGGAGCCCGCGCCACGGGCGGCGAAGGTGGTGTGCTCGCCACCGGCGATCGCCTGGAAGGTCGAGATCGCCCACTGGTTGTTGACCACGTTGAGGATCACCGGCGCCCGGTAGACGTGGGCAAAGGTCAGCGCGGTCGAGAAGTCGGATTCCGCCGTCGACCCGTCGCCGATCCACGCCGAGGCGATCTTGGTGTCCCCCGAGATCGCACTGGCCATCGCCCAGCCCACCGCCTGGATGTACTGCGTCGCCAGATTGCCGGAGATGCTGAAGAAGCCGGCGCGCTTGTAGGAGTACATCACCGGCAGCTGCCGGCCCTGCAGCGGATCCTTCTCGTTGCTCAGCAGCTGACAGATCATCTCGACCATCGAGATGTCGTCCCGACACAGCAGCAGGCCCTGCTGCCGGTAGGTCGGGAAGTTCATGTCGCCCTGCTTCAGCGCCATGCCGTGGGCGACCGCGATCGCCTCCTCGCCCAGACACTGGATGTAGAAGCTGAGCTTCTTCTGCCGCTGGGCGATCAGCATGCGGGCATCGAACGCCCGCACCTTCATCATCACCTTGAGCCCGCGCCGCAGCACATCCGGCGGCAGCTTCGGGTCCCACGGCCCCTTGGCCGTGCCGTCCTCGTCGAGCACCCGGATCAGCTGGAAGGCCAGATCCTGAGTCTCGGTCGGCGTGACATCCACATCGGGCCGGCGGACCTGGCCGGCCGGCGACACCTTCAGGTAAGAAAAATCCGTCGCGCAGCCCGGCCGGCCGGAGGGCTCGGGCACGTGCAGGCGCAAGGGCGCGTAATCGGTCATGACCATCTCCTTGAAACCCGTTCGGGGTCGCCCGCCACCGCTGGCCGGGAGGCGGCGCAGGGTAGCGCAAGGCTTGGTCGGCGGGATGGCTGGATGCCATCGGGATCGGCTGTGGCTGGCTCAAGGCAGCATCATTCCCGCGAACGCGGGAATCCATCGGGATACGCCATGGATCCCGGCGTTCGCGGGGATGACGCCGCAGGGGCCCACCGGCAGGGGCATCAGGTTGGCCCGCCGCAACGCGCATGCCTGCGTCACCGATATGTGGGGCCCCGCGCTTGCGTGTGTCAACGGTGCGCGATGGTGCCATCGCACGGACGCCCCGACTCGCCGAAGTCGATCGACGGCCCGCCCGGCCACCAGAAGCTCTATGGTTGCGTGATGAACCCGCCATCGAGGTCGACCTGATGCGTCATCCTGCAGATTCACCCCGGCCACCCGCGGCGCGACGCCGCGAGGCGCCGGCAAACCCGAACCCGCCGATGATCGCCGCGCTGGCGGCGCCGCCCCCGGCGCTGGACACCCTGATGCTGCCCTTTGCCGACGGCAGCCTGGACTGGCCGGCGGACGGTCGCGTGCTGTTCCTGCGCGCCCGCGATGGCGCCGCGCTGCGCGCGGTGGTGCGGCCGGGCTGGGTGTGCGTGCAGGGCTTTCGCTCCGACCATGACGCGCTGCCGACGGTGGCCGAACGGCTCACCGAGGTCCCGGAGGCCGTGTTCGACTGCGTGCTGCTGCTGCCCCCGCGGCAGCGCGAGGAGTCGCGGGCCTGGCTGGTCCGCGCGCTGGAGCGCGTCGCACCGGGCGGGGTGCTGGTGGTCAGCCAGGCCAACGACGAGGGCGCGCGCAGCCTGCAGGATGACCTCGAACGGCTCTGCGGTGAGGTCCGCAGCACCTCGAAGCACAAATGCCGGGTGATCTGGATGCGTCCGGATCCCGCCACCGTGGACCCCGCGCTCGTGCAGTCCTGGCGCGTGCAGGACGCCGTGCAGCCGATCGAGGACGGCCGCTATCTCAGTCGGCCCGGCCTGTTCTCGTGGGATCGCATCGACACCGGCTCGGCGCTGCTCGCCGCCCATCTGCCCGGCAATCTGCAGGGCCGGGTGGCGGATCTGGGCGCGGGGTACGGCTATCTCTCCTGCGAGCTGCTGCGGCGCTGCCCGAAGATCGACGCACTCGACCTGTACGACGCCGACGCCCGCGCGCTGCCGCTGGCGCGCGCCAACGTCGAGCGGGTGCTGACGGATCGGCCCACGCCGGTGGCGGTGGCGACCCACTGGCAAGATGTCGCGACCGGACTGCCGCAGCGCTATCACGCGATCGTCAGCAATCCGCCCTTCCATCTGGATCGTGGCGGCCTGCCGCAGCTCGGTCAGGCCTTCCTGCACGCCGCTGCGAACGCGCTGCTGCCGGACGGGCGGCTGCTGCTGGTGGCCAACCGCCATTTGCCCTATGAGCAGATCCTGGCGGCGCGCTTCGGCGAGTCGCAGGTGCTGGCATCGGCGTCCGGCTTCAAGGTGATCCTGGCCCGGGGGCCGAAACGATGAAACTGCTGCGTCTGATCGCCAACCTCGGCTACGGCAGCCGCCGGGAAGTCATGGCGATGTTCCGCGAAGGCCGCATCACCGAGCCGGACGGCGAGGTGCTGTATTCCGACGATGTCCGCCCGCACGAGGTCGTCCGCGTCGACGGCGAGCCGCTGGATCCGCCGCAGGGCATGGTGCTGCTGATGCACAAGCCCACCGGCGTGACCTGCTCGACCCGCGACCCCGGCCGGGTGGTCTACGACCTGCTGCCGCCCCGTTTCAAGCGCCGCGACCCGGTCCTGTCCTGCGTCGGCCGGCTGGACCGCGACACCTCGGGCCTGCTGCTGTTCACCGACGACGGCGGCCTGCTGCACCGGATCATTTCGCCGCGGGCGAAGGTCGCCAAGGTCTACCGGGCCACGCTGGCCGAGGACCTGCGCGGCGACGAGGCCGCCACCTTCGCCAGCGGCACGCTGATGCTGGAGTCCGAAGACACCCCGCTCGCCCCGGCGAAGCTCCACGCGCTCGGTCCGCGCGAGGCGCAGGTCACCGTCACCGAAGGCCGCTACCACCAGATCCGCCGCATGTTCGCCGCGGTCGGCAACCACGTCGTCACCCTGCAGCGTGTCGCCGTCGGCGGACTCACGCTGGGCGAGCTGCCGATGGGCGAATGGCGGCTGCTCGACGCCGCTGAGCGCGAACGGGTGTTCGCCGAGCCGGCCTGAGTTGCCGCCCGCGGGAGCGCAGGTCGGGTCGGTTGCGCCAACCCGACCTGCCACTGCCGGCTTGTCCGAAATCCAGCTCCATGAACCGACGGCGGCCCGCCGCGGCCGCCGTCAGCGCGGCGTTGCCGGCTCGCCATAACGCTGTTATCTTGCCGCCATAACAGCGTTATGGAGCTTGCCGGTGGGGATGTCCGAAGGAAGTACCGAGCCGTCGGCGATGCGCCGGCGGATCCTGGAGGAGGCGCGGCAGTTGCTGGCCGAGGCCGGGCCGGATGCGCTCAGCATGCGGCGGCTGTCGCAGCGGGTCGGCGCCTCGACCATCGTGCTGTACACGCATTTCCGCGACAAGCCGGCAATCCTCGATGAGCTGTATGTCGAGGGCTTCGAGCAGTTGCGGGCGGATCTGGCGGCGGTCCCGCAGACCGAGGATCCGCTGCACGACGTGATGGAACTCGGTCGTGCCTACCGACGCAGCGCGGTGGCGCATCCGGCCAGCTACCAGATCATGTTCACCCGCTGCGTCCCCGGCTTCGACCCGGCACCTGCGAGCCGCGAGGTCGCCCGCCGCGCCTTTCTGATCCTGAGCCAGGCGGTGCAGCGCTGCATGGATGCGGGCGTGACGCCGATCGGCGATGCCGCGCAGGTGGCGCACACGCTGTGGGGCACCTTGCACGGCCTGATCAGCCTGGAGCTGTTCGGCTACTTGCCGCCGGCGATCACCGGCGAATCCCGTCTCGAACATGCCCTCCGCGTGCTGCGCGACGGGCTCACGCATCCACGCATTGAAGAGTCACAGCCATGATCAACGGCACGCGCTACCACCCCGACATCGCCGGCCGTCGCTTTGATGCCATCGTGATCGGCTCCGGCCTCGGCGGCCTGACCACCGCGGCGCTGCTGGCCAAGGCCGGCCAGCGGGTGCTGGTGCTGGAGCGGCACTACACCGCCGGCGGCTTCACCCACAGCTTCAGCCGTCGCGGTTACGAATGGGATGTCGGCGTCCACTACATCGGCGATGTGCACAAGCCGCATTCGCCGATGCGCCGGGTGTTCGACACGATCACCGACGGTCGCCTCGAATGGGCGAAGATGGACCCGATCTACGACAGCATCCTGTTTGGCGAGGATCGCTACGACTACCACAGCGGCGTGCGCGCCTTCCGCGAGGGGCTGCTGCAGCACTTCCCCCAAGCCGGCCGCGACATCGACGCCTACCTGCGGCGGGTGCGCCGCGCCAGCCAGTCGGTGGCCGGGCATTTCGGGCCGCGGCTGCTGCCCTCGGTGCTGCAGGGGCCGGCGCTGGCCGCGTCACACCGACTGCTCGGCGATGACTTCGCCCGCACCACCCACGAGGTCCTGAGCGAGTGCACCCGCGATCCGAAGCTGGCCGCGGTGCTGGCCGGGCAGTGGGGCGATTACGGCGCGCCGCCGAAGCAGTCCAGCTTCGCGATGCACGCGCTGGTGGCGCAGCACTATCTGGACGGCGCCAACTTCCCGGTCGGCGGCGCCGGAATGATCGCCCGCCAGATCATCCCGGTGATCGAGGCCAGCGGCGGCGCCGTACTGGTCAACGCCGAGGTCGACCAGATCCGCGTCGAGCGCGGCTGCGTGGTCGGCGTGAGGATGCAGGACGGCGAGGAACTGGACTGCGCGCGGGTGATCAGCGCCGCCGGCATCCACACCACCGTCTCGCGGCTGCTGCCCGCGGCCGATGCCGCTGCCGCCGGGCTGCTGGAGAAGGTGCAGGGCCTGAAGCGCTCGGTCGGCCACCTCGGTCTGTACGTCGGCCTGAAGGGCACGCGCGAATCGCTGGACCTCGCGCAGAGCAATCTCTGGGTCTACCGCGACTACGACCACGATGCCTCGTTGGCGCGCTTTCTGGCCCAGCCGAACACCGACTTCCCGCTGATGTACCTGTCCTTCCCGAGCGCCAAGGATCCGGCGTGGGCGACGAACCATCCGGGCCGCTCGACCATCGACGTGATCGCCCCGGCGCCGTGGTCCTGGTTCGAACGCTGGAAGGACCGGCCGTGGCAGCAGCGCGGCGCCGACTACACGGACTTCAAGCAGCAGCTCAGCGACCGCCTGCTCGACGAGGTCTACCGCCACGTGCCGCGCGCCCGCGGTCAGGTCGATCACGTCGAGCTGTCGACCCCGCTGTCGACCGCGCACTTCAGCAACTACGCCAGTGGCGAGCTCTACGGTCTGGAGCACACGCCGGCGCGCTTCGCGCAGCGCTGGCTGACGCCGAAGCTGCCGATCGGCGGGCTGTATCTGACCGGTCAGGACATCCTGTTCTGCGGCGTCGGCTCGGCGCTGATGTCCGGCGTGCTGACCGCCGGTGCCCTGCTCGGCCCGAAGTTGCTGCGGGTGGTGCCGGAGCTGCTGGCCGGCCGCTCGGTCAGTCTGGGCACCACCCTCAAGCACTGGCTGGTGCAGCCGCCGACCCCGGCCGAGCCGCTGCCGCCGCCCCCGGCTTTTCCCGCCTGGTTCGACGCGGAATGTGTCGGGATCGACACGCTGGGCATCGACAGCAAGGCCTTCCGCTTCCGCGTCGAGCCGGGCGTCATGCGCCGCTACCGCCCCGGCCAGTTCGTCACGCTGGAAGCCACGATCGACGGTCAGCGCGTCTGCCGCTCGTACACGCTGGCCTCCACGCCCACGCAGCCGGATCAGCTCGAAATCGGCATCAAGCGCGTCGCTGGCGGCCCCTTCTCGAACTGGATCTGCGACCGGCTCGCAGTTGGCGATCGCGTGCGGATGAGCGGCCCCTTCGGCGACTTCAGCTGCGCGCCGCGCCCGCCCGCGAAGCTCCTGCTGCTGTCGGCCGGCAGCGGCATCACGCCGATGCTCTCGATGGCCCGCTGGATTGCCGACCGCGGGCTGGCCGTCGACGTCCGCTTCCTGCACATCGCCCGCTCGCGCGCCGAGCTGATGTACGCCGCCGAGATCAAGCGCCTCGCCCGCGTGCACCCCGGGCTGAAGGTCAAGCTCTCGCTGAGTCAGGAGCCCGCCGACTCGGCCTGGCGCGGATCCCGCGGGCGGCTGGACGCCGCGCTGCTGCGCCGCGCCGTGAACGACCTGCCCGAGCGCACCGCCTACCTCTGCGGGCCGCAGGGCTTCATGGACAGCGCCCGCGCCCTGCTGCTAGCCGGCGGGATCGACCCGGCCCGCCTGCACGTCGAAAGCTACGATATCGGTGGCGCGCTGGACGGCCGCGGCGGCACGGTGCGCTTCGCCGCCTCCGGCCTCACCCGCAGTGCGACCGGCAGCGAATCCCTGCTGGAACTGGCCGAATCCGCCGGCATCCGCATCCCCTCGGCCTGCCGGACCGGCCACTGCGGTGAGTGTCGGGTCCGCTGCACCAGCGGCCGCGTGCGGATGACAGTCAGCGACGGCCTCTCGCCCGAGCAGCTGGAAGCGGGTGACGTGCTGACCTGCGTCGCGGCGGCCGATAGCGATCTGACGCTGGCGGTCTGAGGCGGGGTGGTCGGTGGCGCCGGCCGGATTGGGTCAGTCCTGAAGCGTCAGCGGCGCTGCGCCACGACCAGCCCGTAGCGCAGCGCACCGGACTCCAGGCCTGCGGCGAAGTCGATGCAGGCCCGGGCCAGAGCGCTGCGCGAAACCGGCGAGATCCCGCGCAGTGTCTCGTCCAACAGGGCCAGGTTGCGCCACAGGCGGGCAAAGGCAATGACGCGGGGCGTCAGATCCTCCACTTCGATGGCCACGAAGCCGTGACGGTCGAGCCGATCCGCCAGTTCGGGCGGCGTGCAGGCCTGGCCGAAGGCCGCCGTGCGGGTCAGCTGCTCCCAGCTCGCGCCGCCATCGTCACCGACGAACACGTCGATGGCGGCAAAGCGTCCGCCGGGGGCGAGCAGGGCGTGCGCGTTCCGCAGGTAGGCGTCCAGATCGGTGCAGTGGCAGAGGCTCTCGATCTGCCAGATCACGTCGAAGGATGCCGCCGGCAAGCCGGTGCGGAGGTAATCGGCCACCACGACGTTCAAGTCGACCCCGGCGGCGCGTGCGCGGTCGCCGGCCTGCTCGGCGTGGTCGTCGAGCAGCGTGACGCCGGTGACCACGGCGCCGAGTTCCGCGGCCAGCCACACGGCGGAGCCGCCAACCCCGCAACCGGAGTCCAGCACCCGGGTGCCGCGGGTGATGGCCGCGCGCCGGGCGAGGAAGCGATCGGTCTCGCGGACTGCGGTATCGATATCGTGGGGCGCCCGGTAATCCAGGCCGAGGTGCAGGCCACCGGCGACGGTGCCCAGCGCGGGTCCCTCGGCTCCGACGGCGATCGCGGCATAGGTCTGGCGCAGCGCCCGGACATGGGCCTCCGCCGTCAGCAGATTTGGCACCACCGGGTCGTGGCTGCCGGGGTCGGGCTGCACGGACTCGGTCAGCATGGCAGCGCCATCCAGTCGCGCAGCTCGCCGCTGATCAGGCGCGGTGCCTGTTGCAGCGCGCGGATGTCCTTCGCGCCGACCAGCAGCATCAGGGTGCGCAGCTGGGTCTCGACGCGGGTCAGAAAGGCCTCGGCACCGGCGCGGCCGCCCTGCGTACAGGCCATGTAGACCTGCCGGGCGAAGCCCGCCGCCGAGGCGCCGAGCGCGATCGCGCGAGCCGCGTCGTAACCGTCGCGCAGGCCGCCGGTGGCGATCGCGGTCATGCCGGCGTGGACCACGTTGTGCACGCTGGCCGCAGTCGGTACGCCCCAGTCCCACAGCAGCTCGCCGAGCCGCTGCTGTTCGCCTTCGGCGCGCAGCGTCTCGACGCCGACCCAGCTGGTGCCGCCGGCGCCGCTGGTGTCGCAGGTGCGCACGCCGGCGGCGGCCAGCTTGAAGGCGGTCTGCGCGCTGATGCCGTTGCCGGTTTCCTTGCCGACCACCGGCACCGGCAGCGCCTGCACCAGTCGGGCGAGGGTCTCGGTGCCGCCGCGGAAGTCCCGATCGCCGCCGGGCTGCACCAGCTCCATCGCCGGATTCATGTGCACGCAGAGCGCATCGGCACCGACCTCGCGCAGCATCCTGGCGATGATCGCCGGATCCAGCTCGCGCGCCTGCACCACGCCGAGGTTGCCGAGCAGCAGCACGTCGGGTGCCACCTCGCGGACCTGATAGGTCCAGGCGCTGTCCGGCCGCTGCTGCATCGCTCGCTGGCTGCCGAGCCCGAAGCCGTAGCCGCGATCCTGCGCGATCGCCGCCAGTGTCCGGTTCACCTCGGCTGCGCGCTCGTGGCCGCCGGTCATCGCCGCGATCACGATCGGCGCGCGCAGCCGCTTGCCGAGCAGCGTGACCGACAGGTCGATGTCATCGAGGCGCAGATCCGGCAGCGACTGATGCACCAGCCGCACGCCCTCCAGCAGCGTGCTCTGCCGCTTGAAGGCCACCGCATCGGTCGCGCAGAGGTCGAGGTGGTCGGCCTTGCGGCGGGCGATGTCGGGTTGCGCTGCCCGCGGCGTCGGGTCGGCGATCCGTGCGGGCATCGGCGATGGCAGCGGGTCCAGTCCCTCGGCGGGCGCGTCGCAGCGGTCCGTCAGCGACGCAGACAGGGTGAGCGGCAGGTGCATGGGCAGGCTTCCTCGGGTCGCGAGCGCCGGAATCGGTGCTGTCGGGGGTGGATACGGAGCGCCGCGGCCAGACCCGCCAGCACATCGCTCGATCCGGCACCATCGGACAGCCGGCGGCCGGATGCATGTATGGGCGCTGCCGGCCGCCGTGCCCGCGCTTCGACCGCCGATCCGGCTGTGCGAGTCTTTTCGGGACGCCATCACCCTCCGGAATCGCACGTCATGGGTCTGCCCGTTCCTGCCCGCACCGTACCGGCCATCGGGGATCACTCGCCATGAGCGCCTCGCCGCTGCACGGTCTGTTCGACGTCGCCCGCGACTACTTCGAGCGCTTCCGCGCCGAGCTGCAGGGCTACGGGCTTCCAATCGGGCCGGAGGTCGAGCTGCGCGACGGACAGGGTCTGCTCTGCTACTACGACCTCAACGACGGGCATATCCATCTGTCGCTGCCGGAAGCCGGCACGCCGATCGGCGTGTTCCAGGCCGCGATGTTCCGCTCGATCCTGCACTGCAGCAACGATGCCGAGCTGGCCGAGCTGGTGCGTCTGCTGCTGCCGATCCTGATCGCCCACGAGATGGGGCATCTGCTGCGACATCGCCGCGGGCTGTTCGGCAAGGATCTCTGGTACGAGGAACAGGTGGCGAACAAGCTGGCGTCGGCGGTGGCGCAGCACCACCTGAGCCACGCCCAGCGCGCGCGCCTCGCCGCGATGATGCGCAACACGCTGGCCCACTTGGCCACCAAGGTCGGTTCGGCGCGGATCGCCACCGACACCTACCTCGATCCGCTGGAGGCCCTCGGCGCGTCCGGGTTGCTGGCGCCCAGCGCGGTGCGCAGCCTGGAACTGATGGACCGGCTTTTGATGCTGTCGCCGGAACGCGTGCTGCAGGAGATGCCGCAGCCGCCGCCCGCGGTGCTGGACAGCTTCGCGCAGCGACAA